>WNGN01001037.1_pt1 | contig 17906 bp, 18 predicted proteins | sample 5400561 | NCBI WGS metagenome assembly WNGN01 (sample SAMN13153379, study PRJNA577476) | soil metagenome | isolation source: 115 cm soil or saprolite under Garry oak tree replicate 2 | place: USA:California | collected 2016-06-15
CACCCCATCTACGACTTTGCGGGAAAGAAGATCCCGCAGATCGAGGCGAATCTGAGACGGTGGTTTCCACCCACCGACCCCCTCACGGACTTCAACTCGTTCTTCCGCCAGGTCGCCCGTATCGCGCGGGAACGGAACCTGGTCCTCACCCCGATCACGATCGTGGTGGTGAGCGACGGCATCCCCGACGTTCCCGACCTCAAGCCCGGCTCGCGTGACTCGTTCAAGACGATCGACCTCAGTGTGCTGGAATTTCTCTCCAGGAACATTACGCTTCGGCTGATCTATGCGAGCCCCAAGGTCAGCGACTACTGGCGAAGGGTCATTACGCGTCAGCGCGTGCGGTTGTGGGCCGTCGAACGCGAAGTGATGATGGGCTGGCGGGCGCACGTAAAGCCCGATGCGGACCCCGCTCGCCAGGACCGGTTGTGGAGGTGGGTCCGGGAAACCGTCGACTACCGCGTGCGCGCTCGAGGTCTCTAACGCCGAGGCTTCGTTTCGTCGCTGTGCCGGCCGGCCGTGGCGAACCGTTGAGCGACTCAGGAGGACGCGCGCAGGCGATGTCGAGCGTGCGTCCCGCTCCGCTCGTAGTACGGAGCCGCAGTCACTGCCATGAGCACACAGCGGCAGCCGGGATGAATCGGTGGCATGGTCTCCCTCCGGTGCTTCACCTCGTGCCCATTGAAGGATTCGCACACCGGACACCGCTGTCCGGCTTCTTGCCGCACGATCCGTGCCCGCATTCCCTGCCTCGTGTAGTGGCCGAGCGCCGCGGCCCCGCGCGTGAGCGCATCCAGCCACTCGAAGAGGAGATCCAGTTTCCGCAGCCCGTAGGCCGCGCGTGCGTCCCGCGACGTTTGGGGCACGGGGACGACCTGCAGGCCGTCCCATCGGGCGGGGAACGTGCCGGACGCGGCGAAGATGGCCTGCCAGCGATCGAACTCGGGCCACGTGAAGGCGCGGTCGGCGAGGACTGTCACCGCCGTTGCCGGCCCCTCGCGGGCGGCCACCACGCGGGCACGGCCGGTCTTGAGACATTCGACGACCGCCTCGCGCTCATCGTCGGAGAAGCCCTCAATGCTGCTCAGGGCGAGCACTGCCGCGTCGGAGCTCTTGCTCACCTGTCGACCATCACGCGTGTTTCGTTCTCCAACATGTCGTCCGCCTCAGCCTGGAATTATATACTATTTATTTTATATATAATTTATGGTACTGTCCGGGTCGTCTGACCTGGGCATCGGTTCACTGGAACCCCCTGCGCCTCGCCAGACCCTGACTCCAGCGTCCGTCCGCGTTTCTCTGGAGCGCGCATGAACTCACAGCGTGGAAGCAGCGAAGGAGGCGTCTCATGGCGCAGAAGCTGTTCATCGGCGGTCTCGCGTTCTCCACATCGACGGAACGGCTTCGTGAGGTGTTCGCGGCGGCCGGCCAAGTCGAATCGGCTGCCGTCGTGACCGATCGTGACACCGGTCGCTCGCGCGGCTTCGGTTTCGTGGAGATGGCCACGGCGGAAGAGGCCGATCAGGCCATCGCGCAGTTCAACGGCAAGGACCTCGACGGCCGTCAACTCCGGGTGGAGAAGGCCTCGGCCGGCGGCGCCCGTGGCGGCGGTGGGGGAAACTCGCGGGGCTTCGGCGGCTCCTCACGCGGAGGACGCTGGTAAGCGGAACTCAGAGAAAAATACCTTTCTCCCAGAATCAGGAGGGTCTCATGCAATTGCAAGTACCTTGGCTCAAACCAGCGGTTTGGGGTGTGATCGGTGGCTCTATCGCAACCATGATCGTCGGCTTTTCATGGATGGGATGGGTCGGCGGCGGCGCTGCCGAGCGGATGGCGGTGGAGCGCGCCAGCTCGGCCGTGATCGTCGCGCTCACCCCCGCCTGCGTCGCGAGCTTCATGCAGCAGCCCAACGCAGCCGCGAAGCTCGCAGCGTTCCAGAAGATCGACTCGTGGAAGCAGCGGCAGTTCGTCGAAGAGGGCGGCTGGGCCACTCCGCGCGGGGACAAATCGCCGAACTCAGGAGTGGCGAATGCGTGCGCCGACCAGCTCGTGAAGGCCAAGACGTAGCCGGGGGAAGGATCGCCACGCGGACCGCTCACCGCCTGGTCACTCGACACGGCAAAGGGGTTACGGGTTCCCCCGTAACCCCCTGAGTTTTTGGAGCGGCCGACCGGATTCGAACCGGCGACGTCCAGCTTGGGAAGCTGGCATTCTGCCACTGAATTACGGCCGCCCGGCGCCTCCTATATTACGCATCGCGGAGCGGCGACGCTATTGCGCCTCCTTGAGCGACATGGTGAACGCCTGGATGACCTCGTCGCTCCGGGCCTTCCAGTTGACCCGCTTGCTGACTCCGTACAGATCGAGCTGCTGGTAGAGCGGCACCGCGGGCGTCTCCTCGATCCAGAGCTTGTTGATCCGGTGGTACTGCTCGAGGCGCTTGCTGTCGTCCATGATCGCCTGCGCCTCGTCCACCATCCGGTTGAACTCTTCGTTGTGCCAGTTCACGAAGATGCCGGGCGACTTGAACAGCGGCACGTAGATGGTCTCGGCGTCCATCGTCCCCGTGCCCCAGCCGATCAGCCAGACCGGCCCCGCCTTGTGGACGTAGACCATGTTGTTCAGGTAGGTGACGAAGTCGTACGTGCGGAGCGTGGTCTTGATCCCGGCCTTGGTGAGCTGGCCGGTCACCGCCTCGGCCACCTCGACGTCACGCACATAGCGACCGCGCGGGCCGTGCAGCGTGATCTCGACGCCGCCGGCGAACCCGGCCTCGGCGAGGAGCTTCTTGGCCCGCTCCACGTCCTGCTTGATCGGCCTGAGCGACGGGTCGTAGCCGAAGTGCATGGACGGCAGCATCGTGGCGACGCGGATGCCTTTGCCGTCGAGCACGGTCCTGATGATCTCGTCGGCGTCGATGGCGTAGGCGATGGCCTGACGGACGCGCTTGTCCGCGGTGGGCCCACTGTACGGCCCGACCGGCTTGTGCTGAGCGTCCATCTGGTGCGCGTAGAACATGAGCTGGATCGTCCGGATCGACGGCGCCGTGGAGAGGAAGAGCCTCGGGTGCTTATCGATGACCGGGGCGAGGTGCGGCGGGATGTTCACCGCGACGTCGATCTCGCCGTTCTGGAGCGCCGCGACGCGCACAGCGTCGTCGGGGATCGGCTTGAAGACGACGGTCTTGATCCTGGGTGCGCCCCGCCAGTACGTCTCGTTGGCCTCGAGGACGATCTCCTCATCCTTCGCCCAGCGCACGAACTTGTAGGGCCCCGTGCCGATCGGGGTCCGGGAGATGAACGTCGTGTCCTTGTCCTTGTAGGCCGTCGGCGGATACATGCCGCCCTGTACGAACGTCATCACGACGGCGAAAGTCGGCCACGGCTTCTTGGTGTGCACCCGGACGGTGTACGGGTCCACGATCTCGACGCGCTCGATCGGCGCGAAGAAGGTCGCGCCGCGGAGCTTCCCCTGGCCGCCCGCGAGGCGCTCGAGGCTCCACTTCGCCGACTCGGCGTCGAAGTCCTCCCCGTTGTGGAACTTGACGCCCTTGCGGAGCTTGACCTCCCAGGTCGTCGGTCCCACGAGCTTCGGCATCTCGGTCGCGAGCGCGGGGACGACCTTGAGGCTCTGATCCCGCTCGTAGAGCGTGTCGAAGATGTGGCGACCCAGGTTCGATGCGGGCGTCTCCGACTGGTTCATCATGTCGAGCGTTGTGGGGTCCACACCTTGGGCGATGACGACCTTGCCGGCCGGAGCGGCGGCCGCCCCGAGCGGCACGAGGAAGATGAGAGCCAGGACCGCGAGGGTCCGGTAGACGCCCATGGAGAGCCTCCTCAAGCGATGGAGATGGGTTCCGATCGAGTTCCCGATAATCTAGGGTTCCGAGGACAGGGAGTCAAGGTACGCGAGCGCCTCCTCGCGCGTCCCCACGCGGCCGAGCGCCTGGGCCTCCCTCACCCGTACGAGCAGGTGGCCCACGGCGGGTCCGGGGGAGAGACCGAGCCGGGCCATGACGTCCTCGCCCCGGAGGAGCGGCGGCGCCGCCTCGACCGCCTGCTGCTCCTCCCAGCCGCCCAGGAGGTCGCGGATCAGCGCCGCGTGGCGCCAGACGCGGAGGGGCGAGGCGCCGGTCACGGCGGCCGCATCCGCCAGCGCCAGGAGCAGCAGGTCCTGCGTATCCTCGCGCAGGTCACGGTAGAAACGGTAGCGCGCGCGGGGCGTCACCCGGTCCGTGGCGCCCAAGTGCATCGGCCGCAGGTGATGACGCACGAGCCGCTCGAGCACGCCGACCGCCCGCTCGGGCAGGCGCAGCCGCTGACCGATCGCGCGGGCGCGCTCGGCGCCGACCAGATCGTGCTCGAAGAACCTCACCCGGCCCTCTACCACGCGGCGCGTCTCGGGCTTGGCGACGTCGTGGAGGAGCGCGGCGAGCTTCAGGACCGGTCCGCGCGTGACACCGCCGCCGAGCGGCTCGTCCATGTGCGCGCGGAGCTCCTCGCCGAACGGCTCGAGCGCGGCGAGACGCGCGAGCACGCGGTCGGCGCCGGCCATCGCACGCAACGAGTGCTCGAGGACGGGGAAGCGGTGCGGCGCGGGCTGGGCCGTCGCGCGCATCGGCTCCACCTCGGGCAGGAGCACGCCGAGCAGCCCGAGCGCGTCGGCGCGCCGGAACGCGCGCGTCGCGTCGGGCAGCGCCAGCATCGCGAGCAGCTCGTCCCGCACGCGCTCGACCGAAACGGCGGCGAGCGCCGGCGCGACGGCCCGGATCGCCGCCACAGTCCCCGGCGTCAGCCTGAGGGCCAGCGCCGCCTCGAGGCGAACGCCGCGGAGCGCGCGCAGCGGGTCCTCCGCGAGCACGCGCGGCCCCGGCGCGCGCAGGCGGCGCGCGCGGAGGTCGGCGAGGCCCCCGGTAGGATCCACGATCGGCGCGCGGCCGCGGGTCACCAGCTCGCGCACGGAGACAGCCAGGGCGTTGACCGTGAAGTCGCGGGCCGCGAGGTCCGCGGCGAGCGTCGGACCGCGAAAGTCGGTGACGTCGAGGCGGACGCCGGGGACGACCACGCGCCCCGTGCCGCGCTCGGGGTCGAGCGGGACGAAGGCGCCACCGAGCCGCTTCGCCACGCGCCGCGTGAGGTCGAGCGCTCCCTTGGGGACCGCCACGTCGAGGTCGGTGGCTCCGGGCGCCGGGAGGTGCCTGAGCCACGCGTCGCGCACCGCCCCGCCCACGAGGACGGGATCGCCGCGCCGGCCCGCGGCCGCGCCGACCGCGCGAAGGACCGCGATCTCGGCGCGCGTCAGCCGCTCGAGACGGAACACGGACACGCTAGGCGAGCTCGATCCCCCGGCTGCCGATGCGGTACTCGACGATCTCGTCGGACATGGCGCTGCCACGGTGCTTGACGACGCACAGCATCCGGGCGACGCGGTTGCCGACGCGCTCGCTGCCGAGGACCAGGATCGTGTTCGCGGTCGCGCCGACGTCGCCCGTGGCGACCTTGCGCGCCAGCAGGTCCTCGAGACGCGTCTCCTCGGTGGTGACGAGGAGCAGCGTCGTGATCCGGGCGTGGTCGTAGCGGTGGGCGTCGATGAACCCACGGTGCTTCCACACGGGCAGGCAGATCTCCATCCCCAGCGTCTCGGCGTCGCGGTGGATCGTCTTCCGGTAGAGCTCGTCGAACATGAAGACCTGGATCGAGTCCGCCGGCGGGTCCATCGGCTCCACGCCGTCCACCACCACGCGCCGCGTGCCGGCGGCGAAGTGGAAGTACATGAACGGCCGGAGCGTATAGAGGGCGTGGTTGTACATCGCCTTCCAGTTCCAGTCGAACTCGACGAAGCCGTCCGGCGTCGGCACCTGGAAGTCGCGCAGGCGCCCGACCCACGGGAGGGCGTTCGAGTAGAACGCCTCCATCTGCCCGGCGGGCGGATACGGGTCGCTCATCGGCGTGACGGTGTGGGCCCAGGCCGTGAGCGTCCAGCCGAAGAGCCGCGCGGCGTATTCGTCGTGCTGCTGCGAATCGCCGCGCCCGTTCATGTCGAGCACGATGCCGCACGCGCCGTCGGCGACGCGGCCGTGGTCGGCGAACGTGAGGCCCAGGTGGGTCTTGCCGATGCCCGTCGCGCCGTACACGACGGCCAGCGTCCCGGGCAGCAGACCGCCGCCCAGCATCGCGTCGAGCTTCGGGAGTCCGGTCGAGACGCGCTCGGTCACCGGAAAAAATTCTACACTGCTCGTCCCTTGGTCGCGAACTGCTGTTCGTAGAGTGCCCCGAGCGCGGCGAGCGTCGTCGCCTGGCCCGGGCCCTTATCGTCGCGGATCCGCGTGATGCGGGCGAAGCGGAGCGCGAGCCCCGAGGGATACGTCGGGCTCTTCTGGATCTCGTTGTACGCGACCTCGACCACGACCTCGGGCCGCACGCGCACGGTGTAGCCGTCGTCCGCGGTCGCGAGCCCCCACAGACGCGAGGTCATCTCGGCGAACTGAGAGTCGGTCAGCCCCTTGAACGTCTTGCCGACGTCCGCGAACCCCTCGCCGTCGCGCACCGCCAGGTGATAGTTCGAGAGCCAGCCCCGGCGCCTCCCCGAGCCGCGGTCGGCGGCGACGATGACGCAGTCCACCGTCTCCGCGGCCTTCAGCTTGAGCCAGCGCTTGCCGCGGCCGCCGGGCTCATAGGGGCTCCGAGGGTCCTTCGCCATCACCCCCTCGTGCCCGGCCTCGAGCGCCCGCGCGAAGAACGCGCGCCCCGCCTCCGCGTCAGTGACGACGACGCGCTCGGCGAGGTAGCGCCCGCCGGTGACGGCCGCGAGCGCTTCCCAGCGCAGCTCGTACGGCTCGTCGATCAGCGAGCGGCCGTCGGCCATCAGACAGTCGAAGAAGTAGAGCGCCAGCGGCATCGCGCGGACCAGCTCGTCCACCCGGTGGACGCGCCTGAAGCGCCGCATCAGCTCCTGGAACGGGAGCGGCCGTCCTGCGGGGTCGAGCGCCAGCACCTCGCCGTCGAGGATAAAGGGCGCGCGCCCGAGGTGCTCCCGGGCGATCTCGACCACGTCGGGCAGGCTCCGCGTGACGTCCGAGAGCCGCCGCGTCCAGACCGCCACCCGATCGCCGTCACGGTGGAGCTGGATTCGCGCGCCGTCGTACTTGAACTCCAGTGCCGAGCGGCCCCGGTGGGCGGCGAGCACCTCGTCCACGTCGGCGGCGATCTCGGCCAGCATCGGCAGGAGGGGCACGCCCGGCCGAACGGGCGCCGCCGCGAGCGCAGCGGCACCTCCGGTCACGGCGAGGGCGGCGACGGCCGAGAGGTCGCCGAGCCGCAGCGCCGCGCGCCTCGCCGAGCCGATGGACGCCCCGGCCATCTGAGCGATCGCTTCCAGCGCGAGGCCGTCGGACACGCCCGTCCGCATCTCGCCCCCGACGATACGCGCGAGGATCTCGCGCTCGCCCGCGGACGCGCGGGCCAGGAGTTGTCTGAGAAGGTGCTCCTTGGACTGGCGAGCGCCCGGGCCCTGAGTCTCAGCGACCGCGGCAAACGCGCTGGCGACGTCGCCAAAGCCGAGCGGCGGGCCGGCAGTCAGTTCATCGACGGCCGGCAGCCAGCGGACCCCAAGCGCCCGCGGGTCCGATGGCGGAAACGCCCGGCCCGTCAAGAACGCGACGGCGGTGGCGACGTCCGCGGCCGGCAGCGCCCGGAGGAACTCCGCGACGAGGCGGAGCTTCTCAAGCCGCGCGGGAGTCTCCTCGAGCTTGTGGCAGAGGGTCACGAGGCCGGCGAAGTCAGCCACATCGCAGATTTTACAGGCCGGCAGGCGCTCGTTGACTTCGGCCGGGCGACGTCATCCTGCGAGAAGCAGAGCGACGGCGCCCCATCCGATGACCGCGGCCAGCGCCAGAGCGGCCCGGACGATCTCGCGAAGCAGGCTCGCCCTCTCCATGTGTTGAGTGGAGCTCGCCAAAAAAAAGGCGCGCGAGCCGCGACGGTGTATCAGCGTGTAGGTGAGCGCGCGGGTACTCATACGACCTTCCTTTCGAATCCTCAGAAGCCACGTAGCAGTCCGATGACCTTGCCGAGAATCCGGACGTGCCGCTCGCGCGGGTCCACGACGATGGGCTTCATCGTCCGGTTCTCGGGTTTGAGCACGATGTGGGCGCCGTCGCGGAGATAGCGCTTCACCGTCGCCTCGGCGTCGCCGCCCGCGTCTGACTCGAGCAGGGCGACAACGATGTCGTTGGCCTGCGCCGACTCCTGACGCCTGACCAGTACCAAGTCCCCGTCGCAGATGTGCGCCTCGATCATGCTCTCGCCCCGGACGCGAAGCGCGAACACGTCCTCGCCGTGGCCGGCGAGCGCCGACGGCGCCACGGGGAGCTCGCCCTCGACGTCCTCGGCGGCGAGGTTCGGCGAGCCGGCGGCGATGCGGCCCAGGATGGGCACCGGCCTGAACTGGCGCGCGCCGACGGGCGCGGTGGGTGTGAGCGCCCGTGAGGTGCGCCCGGCGCTCGGCCGCCGCTGAAGCGCGCCCTTGCGCTCGAGCGCCCGAAGGTGGTCGAAGGCGGCGCGCGGCGTGACCTTGAACCGGCTGCCGATCTCGCGCACCGTCGGCGGCAGACCGTGCCTCGCGGTGAAGCTGTGGATGAAGCTCAGGATCTCCCGCTGTCGCTCCGTAAGCTCTCGCATGTGGCCGCCTCCCGTGACCCGCATAATACTCAACGGGTGTTGAGTCTGTCTAGCAAAAAAGAGAGGCGCTCAGGCAGGCTCCCGCGGCTCGCAGACGGGGCATGTCACGTACCCCTGCTCGCGCGCGTCGGCGACGTGCTCGAAGTACGCGCGTTCGGCCCCGGGGATCCGGAGAACCCATGCGCAGTCGGTCCGGTGGAAGAGACGCGAGCCCCGCTGGGCGCAGAGGGGCTCGGCGGGCTCGACCGTGGCCGTGGCGGCCGGAGCGGCGGCGGCGAGCGGCTCGCCGCCGGACGGCATGATCGTCGCCGTGGGCGGCGCCGTTTCGACCGTCGGCACGGTCGAAGGCTGGCCGACCGGATCGGACTCGTTCAGGTTGAGGTTCGTCTCGACGGTCTGGCGGAACTCATCGCTCGCGCGGCGGAGCTCACGCAGCGTGCGGCCGAGCATCTTCCCGAGCTCCGGGAGCTTCGAGGGGCCGAAGACCAGGAGCGCGATGACCCCGATCACGACCAACTCTTGGAGCCCGATGTCGAACATGACCGAGGCTAGAGTACCATCGCGGCTGGGCTAGGCGACGCCGGCCGCGCGCGCGAGCTCGGGAAACGAGCGCACGATCAGATCGGCCTCGCCGGCGGGCGCCTCGCCGTCGGGCGCGTAGAGGACGGTCCGCATCCCGAGCGCCCTGGCGCCGCGAATGTCCGAGGGCACGCTGTCGCCGACCATCGCGGTCGCCGTCGGCTCGAGCCCGAGGCGCTCGAGCGCGATCCGGAAGAGCGGGGGCTCCGGCTTGCCGACGACGATCGGTCTCACGCCGGCGGCGAGCGCGACCGCCTCGGCGAGCGCGCCGCACCCGGGCAGGAACTCACCGCCCTCGAGCGGCAGTCGCGGGTCCACGTTCGGCGTGACGAGCGGTGCGCCGGCCGCCGCGGCGCGCGCAGCCGCGGTGAGCCGCTCGTACGTGAGGTCGAAGTCGTTGCCGACGGCGACGACGGTGGCGCGCCGGTAGTCCTTCGGCTCGACGATCACGTGGCCCGCGCGCGCGATCGCCTCGCCGAGCTCGGGGGCGCCGATGACGAGCACACGCGAGGGCCCGAACCGTCCGGCGATCACCCCGCCGATGATCTCGAGCGGCGTCAGCGTGTGCTCGGCGAACGTGACGCCGTGCGCGTGGAGCCGCCGGCGAATGTCCTCCGCCGTCGCGCGTGAGTTGTTGGTGAGGAACGCGAGACCGCGACCCGCCCCGTGGAGCGCCGCGAGCGCCTCCCCCGCCCCGGGGTTCAGCGCGCTGCCGCTCCAGAGGCAGCCGTCCAGGTCGAAGACGAACCCGCGCACGCCTGCGAGGATCGGGCCCGACACGGGCGCTAGTCTCCCGCCGACGAACGCTTGAACTCGGCGCCCGCATCGGCGTAGACCTGCTCGGTCCGCTCGGCCACGCGCGCCCAGCTGAAGCGTTCCTCGACCCGCTGGCGCCCCGCGCGCCCCATGGCCCGGCCGAGCGGCGGGTCCTCGAGCACGCGCGTGAGCGCGGCGGCGAGCGCGTCGGGGCGCGCCGGCGGCACGAGGAGCCCCGTCTCGCCGTCCACGACGACCTCGAGGATCCCGCCGACCGCGGAGGCGACCACGGGCGTCTCGCACGCCATCGCTTCGAGGTTGATGAGCCCGAAGGGCTCGTAGACCGACGGGCACGCGAACACGGCGGCGTGGCTGTAGAGCTGGACCACGACGTCGTGCGGGACCATCTCGTTGATCCAGACGACGTTCGGATGGGCCGGGAGCGCGCGCCGCAGCCGCTCCTCGATCTCGGGTGTGTCGGGCGCCGACGCGCAGAGGACGACCCGCACGCCCGCGGGGAGCAGCTTCGCGGCCTCGAGCAGGTGGAAGATCCCCTTCTGGTCGGTGACGCGCCCCACGAACAGGACGTAGGGCGTCCGCACGCCGAACCGGTCGAGCGCGTCGCGGTGCTCGGTGCGCCGGAAGCGCTCAAGGTCGATCCCGTTGTGGATGACGACCACCTTCGCCGGGTCCACGCTGAAGTGGGCGAGGATGTCCTCCCGCATCTGCCGGGAGACCGCGATCACGCGGTCGGCGGCCTCGACCGCCGTCTTCTCGATCCAGCTCGACAGGAGATAGCCCGTGCCGAGCTGGTCGGCCTTCCACGGGCGGAGCGGCTCCATGCTGTGGAGCGTCACGATGAGCGGGATCCGGTAGAGCGTCCGGATCCAGAGCCCCGCCATGTCGGCGTACCAGGTGTGGGCGTGGGCGACGTCGGCGTCCACGGGATCGCGCGCCATCGCGAGCGCGATCGAGAGCGTCTCGAGCGCCGGGGCGAAGCGGGGCCCGTCGGCGCCCGCGCTCAGGCGTCCCCACGGTGCGTAGCCGTGGACCGCGACGCCGTCCTCGCCCGCGTCGGGCGGCCGCTCGCCGAAGCAGCGGACCTCCACCGCCATGCGCCGGCTCAAGGCGCGCGTCAGCTCGTCCACGACGACGCCCGCGCCGCCGTAGACGTGCGGGGGGTACTCGCGCGTGAGGACGAGCGCCTTCACGAGAGCCGCATCCGCTCAGGCCGAGTCGCTGGAAGCGGCCGAGTCGCTGGAAGCGCCCTCCCCACTTTCCTCCTGGCGCTCGAGCTTGCGCGAGACGGTGCGCGGGTCGATGCCGAGCAGCTTTGCCGCCTGGGTCTTGTTCCCCCCGGTGATCCGGAGAGTCTCGTCGAGCAGCCGCTGCTCGATCTCGCCGAGAGGCGTGCCGATCAACTCGAGGATGGCGTCGCGCGGCGGGCGTTTCACCCCGACGATTTCGTCTGGCAGGTCTTCTGCCTCGATGCGGTCCTTGCGTGCGAGCACGACGCTGCGCTCGATGAGGTTCTCGAGCTCCCTCACGTTGCCCGGCCACGCGTAGGCCTCGAGCCGCTCGATCGCCTCGCCCGTGAAGCCCTCGAGCTCCCGGCCGTTCTTGGCAGCGTAGACGCGCAGGAAGTGCTGCGCGAGGACGCGGATGTCCTCGTGACGCTCGCGGAGCGGTGGCACACGGATCGTGATGACGTTGAGCCGGTAGTAGAGGTCCTCGCGGAAGCGCCTCTCTCGCACCATCTCGGCCAGGTCCTGGTTCGTGGCGGCGACGATGCGCACGTCGACCTGGATGGTGTGCGTGCCGCCGAGGCGCTCGAACTCGCCCTCCTGGAGCACGCGCAGGATCTTGGGCTGGGTCACCAGCGAGAGGTCGGAAACCTCGTCGAGGAAAAGCGTGCCCCCGTCGGCCAGCTCGAAGCGGCCCTCCTTGCGGCCGGCCGCGCCGGTGAACGCGCCCTTCTCGTAGCCGAACAGCTCCGACTCGAGCAGCGTCTCGGGCAGCGCCGCGCAGTTCACCGCGACGAACGGGCCGCGACTCCGCGGCGAGCTCCGGTGGATGGTGCTGGCGACGAGCTCCTTGCCCGCTCCGCTCTCGCCCTGGATGAGCACGGTGGCAGAGCTGTCCGCCACCTGCTCGACGAGCGTCATCATCCGGCGGAACGCGGGGCTCGAGCCGATCACCTGGCCCTTGGCGCGGAGGTCCTCCAGTTGCTTCTTGAGGGCACGGTTCTGCTCGATCAGGTCGCGCCGCTCGAGGGCCTTGCTGATGAGCTTCAGGAGCTGCTCGCGCCGGAACGGCTTGGTGAGGAAGTCGTAGGCACCGTCCTTCATCGCCTTCACCGCTTCCTCCACGGTGCCAAAGGCGGTGAGGAGAATGACATCGACGTCCGGTGCGATCGCCTTCGCCGCGCGAAGGACCTCGATGCCGGTGAGGCCCGGCATCTTGAGGTCCGTCACCACGAGGTCGATTCCACCCCCCTGGAGCCGCTCGAGCGCGCCGCGGCCATCGGAGGCGAGGATGACCCGGAACCCCTCGCGGGTCAGCGTGCGCTCGAGACTCTCGCGGAGGCCGCGATCGTCGTCGGCGATCAGCAGCGTCGCGGGGTCAGACATGGACGGCCCTCTTGATCGGCAGTCGTATCGTGAAGACCGCGCCCGGGCCCGGGCGGTTCGCCCACTGGATCTCGCCGCCGTGCTCCTCCACGATCTGGCGCGCGATCGAGAGGCCGAGGCCGGTGCCCTGCGGCTTCGTGGTGAAGAACTGCTCGAAGAGACGCGGCGCCACCTCGTCCGGAATGCCGCCGCCGGTGTCGGACACGGAGATCTCCACCGTATCGCCGTCGAAGCGGCTCGCGATCGTGAGCTCGCCGCCGCTCGACAGCGCCTCCAGCCCGTTCTTCACGAGGTTCAGCACCGCCTGGCGCAGGAGGCCGCGGTCGATCTCCATCATCGGCACGCTCGGGTCGATCTCGACGCGCACCCGGAGCCCCTGGCGCGTGGCGACCGGCCGGACGAAGTCGGCCAGCTCCTGCACGAGCTCGCTCACCGACTCCTCCTCGAAGTGCGGGCGCGGGAAGCGGGCGAAGGCGAGGTACTCCTCGGTGAGCGCGTCCAGCGCGCTGACCTGCTCGCGGATGGCCGCGAGCAGGCTCGCCGCCTCCTCTATCTCCCCCGCCGGCCGCCCCTTCACGATGTCGCCCAGCATCTCGGCATTGAGCCCGATGGCAGCGATCGGGTTGCGCACCTCGTGGGCGACCTTGAGCGACAGGCGCCCGACAGTGGCCATGCGCTCGGCCACCACGAGCTCCTGCTGCGCGGCCTGGAGCTGCGACAGCGTCCCCTTGAGCTCCTCGTTGAGCCGCTCCACCTCCGCGCGGGCCCGTCGCTCGCGATCGGCGACGAGGCCAAGGGCGAAGGCGGGCAGGCCGACCTGTCCCATCAGGATCACCACCGCCGTCCACGCCGCCTCGGGCGGCGCGAGCCACGCCGCCGTCCAGTAGAGGAAGCCGGTGACGCCGGTGAGGAGGAGGCCCATCCACCGTCCGAAGTAGTAGGCGTTGATGGCCACGAGCGGGTAGAAGAGGTTGACGAAGGGGCTGTCGCCGCCGCCCGTGAGGTAGACGAGGGCGAAGGTGAGCAAGAGATCAACGCCGAGCGCCGCACTGAAGATGAAGCGGGTGGCGCGCGGCCTGATGGTGACGAAGGCGAGGATGCCCGCCTTGTAGATGGCGAACAACTGCACGAGCCAGAAGACGTCGAAGCGGTAGCGCGGCCGGAGCGGCGCCAGGCCGATGGTCGCGAGGGTGCCCACCATCACCACGGCGAGAAGAAAGGCGAAGACGCGCTCGTCCCGCTCGAGCAGCCGGAAGATCGCGTGCCAGGGCTTCCGCTCGTTCGACGCCACCATTCTCCCCACGCCGACTATAGCATTACGGCCGGCGGCCACTGCGGTAGGCGCCGAGCGCAAGCCACGCCGCGACGGCGGCGACGGCCAGGAGCGTGAGCCAGCGCTCGATCCGGTGAACGTCGCGCAGCACGCCCTCGACCTGGTGGGCGAAGACGTAGGCGAGCCCGAAGCTCACCGGGATGCCGATCACGGCGGCCGCCGCGTCGACGGCGAGGAACTTCCAGAGCGGCACGCGGGCGATCCCCGCCGTGAGGAAGGCGGCCGCGCGGAGCCCCATCACGTGGCGCGCCGTGAACACGATCTTCGCGCCGTGCTCCCGGTAGGCCGCCTTGAGCCGCTCTTCGCGTGCACGGCTCAGCACCCGCCGGACCACGCGCCAGTCCAGCAGGAGCTCGCCCCAGTGGCGGCCGGCCCAGTAGAGGACCGCGTCGCCCGCGAGCACGCCCGCGAGGATCACGGGGAGCGCGAGCCACCACCTGAAGACCCCCGCGTGCGAGAGGATGCCGGCCGCGACGATCGGGACCTCTTCGGGCACGGGCAGACCGAGGCCGGCGGCCAACAGGACGAGGAACAGCCCGACGTAATGCAGGTGCTCGATCAGGGTCGCGACCAGACGGCACCTCGAGAAGATCCGGCTCGTGTCCGCTCCCGGACAGTGTATACTTCGGAACGTGCGATCGTCGGTTCGCTGTGAACCGTCCTGCCCAGAATGGAGCCCCTCGCATGGCAGTCAAACTCTTCGTCGGCGGCCTTTCGTTTTCAACCTCCACTGAGCGCCTGCGCGAGGCCTTCGCCGCCGCCGGCGCCGTCGAATCCGCGAGCGTCGTGACGGATCGGGAGACCGGCCGGTCGCGCGGCTTCGGGTTCGTCGAGATGGCGACGCCCGAGGAGGCCGAGCAGGCCATCAGCCGCCTGAACGGCACGGACCTCGACGGCCGGACGATCCTGGTCGAGAAGGCGAAGTCCCCCGGCAGCGGTGGCGGCGACCGCCGCGGCGCCGGCGGCGGTCGCGGCGGCTCGCGCGGCGGCCGCTGGTAGCGACGCCCGCCTCCACCCGTCTCTTCTCCTGCGAGCGCCGGCGGCAATAGTCTGTCGCCATGCCGACGATCCTCCACACCGAGGCATCGCTCGGGCTCGGCGGCCAGGAGCTCCGTATCGTCGCCGAGTCGCGCTGGCTCCGGGACCACGGCTGGGGAGCGCTCATTGCCTGCCAGCCCGAGAGCCGCCTCTTCGCCGAGGCGCGGACCGCCGGGGTAGACGCGGTCGCCCTACCGATGCGCAACGCCGTCGCCCTCGGAGCGCTCCTCGCCCTCCGCCGCCTGATGAAGGCCCTCGCCGTCGATCTCGTCCACACCCACAGCTCCACCGACAGCTGGTCGGGCGCGCTCGCGGCGAAGTCGCTCAGGCTCCCCGTCGTGAGGAGCCGCCACGTGTCGATCGCGATCCGGAGCGCGCTCGTCTACCGGCTCGCCGACCGCATCGTCACGAGCGGCGAGGCCGTGCGCGCGATCGTCGTCCGCGCCGGGATTGCGCCCGAGCGCGTCGTCGCAATCCCGCCGGGCGTGGACACGGCACGCTTCCACCCCGCGGTCTCGGGCAAGACGGTGCGCGACGAGCTACGGCTCGGGGCCGGGGAACTCTTGGTCGGCCTGGTCGCCAACATTCGCGGCTCCAAGGGCCACAACGTCTTCCTCGAGGCCGCGCGGGAGATCCTGCGCCAGGCGCCGCTCACGCGATTCCTGATCGTGGGCGACGGGGTCGGCTACGATGAGGTCCGGCGCCGCGTGTCGGACCTGGGCTTGGCCGAGCACGCCACCATGACGGGATTCCGTCGCGACATCCCCGAGGTGATGGCCGCCCTCGATGTCCTCGTGCTGCCCTCGATCCGCTCGGAGGCCACGTCGCAGGTGATCCCGCAGGCGCTCGCGGTGGGGACGCCCGTCGTCGCCACGACCGTGGGCGGGAGCCCCGAGCTCGTCCGCGACGGCGAGACGGGCCGGCTCGTCCCGCCCGAAGACCCGCCCGCGCTCGCCCGCGCGGTGCTCGAGATCCTTCGCGATCCTGAGCGGGCGCGCGCGATGGGGCGCGCGGGCCAGGCGGCGATCAGCGCAGGGCTCACGCTCGACGCGTCCATGGCGCGCACCACCGCGGTGTACCGCGAGCTGCTCACCGGGCGGGGACGACCTCCTCACTATCGATGACGGCGCTAGTGTACCGGACGCGCCGAGAAGCGGCGCATGTCGCCTTTCGCACGCCGTCCGTCGGCTTCGATCACGAAGCCCGACGCCTCGACGACGCGCTCGGTGTCGCGGTTCGGGTGGCAGCCGCCGGAGATCCTGACCCAGAACCGCTCGAGCCTGTCCTGAAACCGGGCCTTCCACGGCCTCGCTGAGCGCACGTGCTCGAGCATGCGGAGCCGGCCCTCCGGACGGAGGACGCGCCTGACCTCGGCGAGCCCGCGTCGCGCGTCCGGGACACTGCAGAAGACCAAGCCGCTCACCACCGTATCGAACGCGCCGTCGCGGAACGGCAGCGCCTCGGCGCTGCCGCAGACGAGGCGCGCGCGCGGCGCGCGCTGCCGCGCGCGCTCGAGCGACTCCCAGGCGGGATCGAGACCGATGACTCTGACGCCCTCGCGATAGAGGGGGAGGTTCCGCCCGGTCCCGCACCCCACGTCGAGCGCGAGGCCGCGCGCGCCCTCGACGAGCCACCGCCGCCAGCGCCCGAGCCCCAGCCACTCGTAGAGCGCGCACACCGGGTCGTAGAGCCACGGGATCTGCTCGAGGCCCCGCACGAGCGGACTCTAACACCGTTGCGAGGGCTGCTACACTGATCCCCCGTGGGTCTGAGAATCGTCCAGGTCGACGCGTTCACCGACACGCCGTTCCGCGGGAACCCCGCGGCGATCTGTGTCCTGCCCGCGCCGCGCGACGAGCACTGGATGCAGGACGTCGCGCGGGAGATGAATCTCTCCGAGACGGCCTTCCTCCAGGCGCAGCCCGACGGGTGGAGCCTCCGCTGGTTCACGCCCACGGTCGAGGTGGCGCTCTGCGGCCACGCGACCCTCGCGAGCGCCCACGTGTTGTGGGAGGACGGGCACCTCGCACGCGACCGCCAGGCGCGGTTCCACACGAAGAGCGGTCTCCTCACCGCCGACCGGCGCGGTGACTGGATCGAGCTGGACTTCCCAGCGAAGTCCGAGGGGCCGGCACCGGCGCCGGCAGGCCTCGCCGAAGCCCTGGGCGTGGCGCCCAAGTACGTGGGCAGGAACCAGCTCGACTATCTGGTGGAAGTGGACTCGGAGGCGACCGTCCGCGGGCTCACGCCGGACTTCACGGCGCTGGCAAAGCTTCCGGTGCGCGGCGTGATCGTCACGAGCCGCGCCGCGTCGGGCGAATACGATTTCGTCTCGCGCTTCTTCGCGCCGGGTTCGGGCATCGCAGAGGACCCGGTGACGGGCTCGTCCCACTGCGCGCTCGGCCCCTTCTGGGGCGCGCGGCTCGGCAAGTCGGAGCTCCTCGCCTACCAGGCCTCCGCGCGCGGGGGCGTCGTCCGCGTCCGCGTCGTGGGCGATCGCGTCAAGCTCGGCGGCCAAGCCGTCACGGTGATGCGCGGCGACCTCGTGTAGAAGACTCAGCGGGCGGTCGAGGCCCCCTCCGACTCAGAGGTGATAGAGCATCCAGTAGACGAGCACGCCCGTCACGGAGACGTAGAGCCAGAGCGGAAGCGTCCAGCGGGCGATCCTCACGTGCCGCACGAAGTTCCCGCGGAGCGCGCGGTACAGCGTGGTCAGCGCGAGCGGGACGATGACCGCGGCCAGGACGACGTGGGAGACGAGGAGGGGGAAGTAGACGAGCCGGACCCATCCCTGCCCGCCGAACGGGCGCGAGCCGGCGAGCGAGTGATAGGTCACGTAAGAGACGAGAAAGAGGCTGGAGACCACGAGGGCGGCGACCATGCACGCCCGGT
>WNGN01006611.1_pt1 | contig 17905 bp, 13 predicted proteins | sample 5400561 | NCBI WGS metagenome assembly WNGN01 (sample SAMN13153379, study PRJNA577476) | soil metagenome | isolation source: 115 cm soil or saprolite under Garry oak tree replicate 2 | place: USA:California | collected 2016-06-15
GCGCGCCATACCCTGGCGTTGCGCACGCCGTTCTCCGCTCACCGGTTGCTGACCCTAGACAAGCCAGGAACCTAAGCGGGAGCGGCGTGTTCGCTACCCAGCCGCGCTGAACGGACCCACGGAAGCGTCAGTAGAGCCGGATTTCCGGGGGTTGTAGGCCGCTCGCGACGCGCGGGCGGCCTTTTGGCCGTCAAGTTAACCCACAACTTGATCTACGCTTCAGTCCGCGACGAGCACGGAAGATCGGAAGAAGCCTGGCAAGTGGGGCCGCGGGACCGTGCGGAAGCACCACGCTGGTTACGAAGTCCGCGTATCGGCCGGTACCGATCCCGTGACCGGACGCCGCATGGTGCTGCAGGGAACCGCCTCTACCGTGCGAGAGGCGGAGAAACTACGTACCAAGCTGCTGGCCGAGGCGGATACCTACAGGTCGGCTCGCACGAACGCGTCCCTCGGCCACCTGCTGGATCGGTGGCTGCCGCAGCACGACGTCGACGAGAACACCCGCGAGAGCTACGAGAGCCTCATCCGCGTTCACATTCGTCCGGGGCTCGGGGACGTGGCGCTGACCGCCCTGGTCCGGAAGTCGACGGAGACCGTGGAGCAGTCCTACGGCGAACTCCGGCGCTGCCGTGACCGCTGCAACGGGCGCACCTTGATCGACCACCGGGCCGACGGCGAGCACGACTGTGCCGATGCCGGGTGCCGGACGCACGTCTGCCGGCCACTGGCCGCAGCTACCGTGGGTCGGATCCACGTCGTGCTCTCGGCGGCGTGCCGCCCGGCGCTGCGGTGGGGCTGGATCCCGTTCAAGCCGATGGACGCCGTGCGCCAGCCCAGCAAGCCCAAGCCGAGTCCGCGACCGCCGATGCCGGCTGAGACCGCCCGACTGGTCGAGGAGGCCACCCGGCAGAGCCCGGAGTGGGGCCTGTATCTGTGGCTCGCGGTTGTCAGCGGCGCGCGCCGTGGGGAGATGCTCGCGTTGCGACCTCGATCTCGACGCGGGCGTCATGGAGGTTCGCCGGAACTATGTCTGGGGCGCGAGAAGGACCCGAAGAACCAGACCGATCGCGCCCTCGCGACCCGAGTTCGATGAGCCACAGCTTCAAGCGCCTCGCCGGTAGCCTCGGCATCGATGCACATCTGCACACCCTGCGCCATTACGCGGCGACTGAGCTGCTCACCGCCGGCGTCGACCTGCGCACGGTCGCCGGCCGGCTCGGGCACGGCGACGGCAGTATTACGCTGCGCCACTACGCGGCCTGGTCAATCACGCTGACCAACGTGCAGCATCAATCTTGAGCGGTCGGCTGGCCGGGTCTCCCGCAGGAAATGCTGAGTGAGTCCAGCGAGTTGGCGCGACGTAGTAGTAATCGCATTGAGCAAGTCGGCCCTTCATCTGTGCCGGCGAAGTCGTCGGCGCTGGATTGCACGTGCACACCGAAGCTGCCGAATATGGCCGCCGCACCGGAAGCAGACACCCGCCGTCGCGGAGATGATATTTGCGGCGTCGAGTGCCGCACGCTGGTGGGCTTTCATGTGCCGTCGAGAGGCAATCGGCCCGCGTCGCTACCCGCGGGATTGTAGAGATAGTCGTGGGCGGAGAACACTTGCGCATCCGCCGGTCGGCGGGCAGCAGGCCCACGTCACAGATGCCCGTCTCGTCTGCATCCTGGACGCTGGTCAGGCGGTCTAGGTACATCGCATGATGAGACCGATTGAACCCGTCTACTCCGAATGGGCGAATCCGGTCCGGAGCGCCGACCTGTCGTAGCTGGGGACGTGCAGGCGATCATCTCGGCGTAGCGACGGCAAGTTCGCTACTCGAAGCGCCAACGGGTGCGTCTGTCGTGTCAACTGCGGCCGCCGTCGGCGAGTAGCCGGCCGGCGACCTCGCGGTGCGTGACGAGGGTTGTCACCAGACCGCTTCGGCTCAGTGCCCGGATCGCGTGCACCCGTTCCGGCTCGGTCGCGAGGGCGACGACATGATCGGTCCGTCTGAGTTGGGATTCGGTGACAGCAACGAGCCGTTCTTGCAGACCATCGGGGATGACCGCTCCGTCGGCGTCGAAGAGCAGGCCGCAGCTTTCGGCCACGGCACCGCGTCGCGTGAACGCCTGGGCTTCGGCATCGGGGAGGTAGTCGTAGACGGTCGATGAGCGGGGTTCCCATTGGCCGACGGCAATGACGGCTACCGACAGGTCGTCGCAGAGGGCGAGGGCGTCTGCGATACCGGGCTGCCCGCGTAGCGTCTTGGCGGTCGCCGCGTCAGGAAGGACCAACGGCGCGTAGAAGGTCACCGCCTTCCCGCCACAGGCACGTGCGGCTCGGCGCACCAGCTCGACATTGTGCTCCTCGCGATCCGGCTCAGGCATCACTCCGCACAGTTGGGCGACCGTGCACGGGGGCAGGCCAGCCAGTTGCTCGGACAAAGCACGAGTTGCGCGCGACCAGGCGACTCCCAGCACGCCGTCCGCCGTAACCACTGTGCGCAGGTGGGCGGCGGCCAATGCCGCGACGTCGGCGAGGGCGGAGGTCGGCAGGACCGGGTCGGTGACGAGGACGTTCGGCACGCCGAGGTCCGATGCCAGCCGTGCTGACAGATCTCTGTCGAATTGGTCGGGATTCGCGATCTTGATGGTGACGATGCCTTCTGACCGGGCGCGATCGAGCAGCCGAGCCACCTTGAACCGCGACAGGCCGAGTTCGTCGGCGATAGCCACCTTCGACTTGTCCTCCAGGAAGTACTGCCGCGCGATGTGCACGGCCAAGCGCACCTCCTCGGTGGAGAGGTCCACCGAAGAGGGCGACTCGGGCAGTTCTGCCATTTGCGCTCCTCACGCCGGTCTACGCCGCCAGCTGTTTGAGCAGATCGTATCGCTCAATTGAGCGTCAACCTCTTGACATGCCGGAGCGCGGGGGCTGTACTGTGACCCCGCTCGCAAACGAGCAGGCCATGATGCTCATGTGAGCAGCACTCGTTCGCGTGATAACGACTTCTGGAGGTAGCCATGCCCTGGTGCAGATCTCGCGAGGTCGCGGTGTTGACCGCTGCGGCGTCCGTCGTGACGCTGGCGCTGACCGCGTGCGGCTCGAGTAAGTCGGGTGGCGGTGTGCGTGATCAGGTGACTAAGGATGTGGCTGCGGGTGGTGGTCAGTTCGATGTGGTGATGATCGGTCCGAATGACATTCCGACGTGGTCGAAGAATGGCTGGATCAAGGATTTGACGAAGGACGCGAGCGACCCGGGCTATGACGTGAATGACATCATCAAGCCGGTTCGTGATGCGTTGTCCTCGGGCGGGAAGCTTTACGCCGTGCCGTTCTATGGTGAGTCGTCGTTCCTGATGTATCGCAAGGACTTGCTTGCCGCGGCGCATGAGACGATGCCGGCCAGCCCGACGTGGGATCAGGTCGCGGCGATCGCGCAGAAGTTGAACGATCCGGCCAAGGGCATGTCCGGGATCTGTCTGCGGGGCAAGACCGGGTGGGGTGAGAACCTCGCGCCGTTGGACACGGTGGTGAACACGTTCGGCGGGCAGTGGTTCAACACCAAGTGGGAGCCGCAGTTGACGGCGGCGCCGTTCAAGCAGGCGGTCAACTTCTACGTCGATCTGATCAAGAAGGCGGGCGAGCCGGGGGCCGCGAACGACGGCTTCAACGAGTGTTTGAACAACATGCAGCAGAGCAAGTCCGCGATGTGGTACGACGCGACCGTGGCTGCGTCGACGCTGGATGCGTCGCCGAGTCCGATCGCCGGCAAGCTCGGGTTCGCGCCGGCGCCGGTGGTCAAGACGAGCGCGTCGGGTTGGTTGTGGGCGTGGGCGCTGTCGATCGAGGGTTCGTCCAAGCATCAGGGTGCCGCGTGGCAGTTCATGAACTGGGCGACGTCGAAGGGCTACATCACCTACGACGCGCAGAAGAACGGCTGGGCCGCGGTGCCGCCGGGCACGCGGGTGTCCACCTATGAGAACCCGGAGTACCAGAAGGCCGCGGGAGCGTTCGCGGCGCTGACGCTGAAGTCGATGCAGTCGGTGGACGTGAACCACCCCGGGGTCGCGGATCAGCCCTACTCCGGGATCCAGTATGTCGGCATCCCGGAGTTCGCCGATCTGGGCACGAAGGTGTCCCAGGAGGTCACCGCGGCGATCGCCGGTCAGGAGTCGGTGGACTCGGCGCTGAGCAAGAGTCAGGGCTACGCCGAGCAGGTCGCGCAGTCCTACAAGTAGTCGCCACCAATCGTAGTCCCCGGCGGGACTTGCTGGGACGGTTCCGCCGGGCAGTGACAGCCTTCGAGGGAGGCCGCGTGAGTCCTTCGACAACGACCCTGGCCCCACCGGCGCTCCGGGCCGAACGCAGCGTGGCCGGCGCGCGACGCGGTGGCGGCTGGATGCGCCGGGTGCCGCTGCTTCCGGCGCTGACCTTCATGGTGATCGTCACCCAGATTCCGTTCCTGCTCACCGTCTGGTACAGCCTGCAGTCGTGGAATCTGCTGCACCCCGGCACGAAACACTACGTCGGCCTGCGCAACTACAAGACGATCTTCTCCGACCACATCTTCCGCACCGCCGTGGTGAACACCGTCGTGTTCACCGTGGCGCCGGTCATCTTGGCCATCGTGATCGGCACCGGCATCGCGCTGCTGCTCGACCGCAAGGTGTTCGGCCGCGGCCTGCTGCGCACGCTGATCGTGAGCCCGTTCCTGGTCATGCCGGCCGCGGCCGCGCTGGTCTGGAAGTTCACGATCCTCGACCCGGTCTTCGGCGTGCTGAACTACTTCCTCAAACCGTTCGGCGTGCACAAGATCGACTGGATCAACAGCCACTCACAGGCCACGATCATCACCGTCCTGACCTGGCAATGGACGCCGTTCATGGTGCTCATCGTCCTTGCCGGGCTGCAGTCACAAAGCTCCGACATCCTGGAGGCCGCCCGGGTCGACGGCGCTGACGGACTGCGCATCTTCCGGTCGATGACCCTGCCGCACCTACGTCCCTACCTGGAACTCGGCGTGCTGCTGGGCTCCATCTACATCGTGCAGGCCTTCGACGCGATCTTCATGATCACCTCGGGAGGTCCGGGGCAGAAGACGACCAACCTGCCCTTCTACCTCTACGAAGTGGCCTTCCGCGGCTTCGACATCGGCCGCGCGTCCGCGATGGGCGTCGTGGTGGTCATCGCGACCATCATCGTCGCCACGCTCGCCCTTCGCCTGATCTCCAGCCTGTTCAGCGAGGAAGGGATGGCCGGACGATGACCGCAGCGCACGCGGCAAGAGCCGGCCACCGGAGCAGGCTGCCGAGCCGGCTCGTCCTCGGCATCCTCACCTGGATCATCGTGCTGGCGTTCTTCTTCCCGGTCTTCTGGATGGCCCTGACCGGGTTCAAACACGAGCAGGACGCGGCCACGAGCACGCCGCACTTCATCTTCACGCCGACCTTCGACGAATACTCCGCGGTATGGAACCGGGGCCTGCGCTCCTACCTCGAGCACTCGATCACGATCAGCGTGACATCGACCCTGATCGTCCTCGCCCTCGCGCTCCCCGCCGCCTACGCACTCTCGATCCGCCCGGTGCGAAAATGGCGCGACGTGCTGTTCTTCTTCATCTCCACGAAGATGCTCCCAGTCGTCGGCGCGATCATCCCGCTCTACGTCATCGCGAAGAACCTGCACCTGCTCGACCATCAGCTAGTCCTGATCATCCTCTACACCTCACTGAACCTGCCCATCGCCGTCTGGATGCTGCGCTCATTCCTGCTCGAAGTCCCCGCAGAAATCATCGAAGCCGCCCAGGTCGACGGCGCCGGCCTACCCCGCCAACTGCGCTCAATCATCATGCCCATCATCAGCCCCGGACTCGCCGCCACCGCACTGATCTGCTTCATCTTCGCCTGGAACGAATTCTTCCTCGCCGTCAACCTCACCACCACCAACGCCGCCACCGTGCCGATCTTCCTCGTCGGCTTCGTCGCACCCGAAGGCCAGTTCTGGGCCCACCTATCCGCCGCCGCAACAGTCGCCTGCCTACCCGTACTCCTCGCCGGATGGGCCGCCCAAGACAAACTCGTCCGCGGACTATCCATGGGCGCGGTGAAATAGGAAGTCCGCACCACCTTGCCGATGTCCGTTGCTTCGCGCCGAGGTGCCGTCCGCCAAAGGAGAGTTCGACAATGCAAGCAGCGGTGATCAAAGCCGTCGGCGAAGTCGCCGTGATGACGGTCGACGACCCGACGCCGCGACCGCGAGACGTCGTGGTGGAGGTCGCCGCCTGCGGAATATGCGGAACCGACCTGCACATCCTCGACGGTGAGTTCGCACCGTCGCTACCGATCATCCCCGGACACGAGTTCGCCGGCACGATCGTGGCGGTCGGCTCCCAGGTGACCGAATTGAAGACCGGTCAGCGAGTCGCCGTCGATCCCTCTCTGTACTGCAACGAATGCCACTACTGCCGCCTGGGCCGGAACAACCTCTGCGAACGGTGGAACGCGATCGGCGTCAGCGTGCCAGGAGGCGCCGCCGAATTCGCCCTCGCCCCGGTGGCCAACTGTGTCGTGCTACCCGATGGCGTCCGCGTCGAGGACGCCGCGCTCATCGAGCCGCTGTCGTGTGCGATCCGCGGTTATGACGTCCTCACGTCCCAGCTCGGATCGCACGTCCTGATCTACGGCTCGGGAACGATGGGCCTGATGATGCTGGAGCTGGCGAAGCGGTGCGGCGCGGCATCAGTCGACGTCGTCGATCTCAACCCGTCCCGGCTGGAGACCGCGGTTGCTCTCGGTTGCTCGAACGCCGTGACCTCGGCCGCAGAGCTGGACCGCCCGCGCGGATGGGAACTGGTCGTCGACGCGACCGGTGTCGTCGCCGCCATCCAGGACGGGCTGACGCGAGTGGCGCCGGGCGGCACTTTCCTGCAGTTCGGCGTCACGGCGACGTCGGCCAGGGCGGAGATCGCGCCGTATCGCATCTACAACGAAGAGATCACCATCACCGGCTCGATGGCCGTGTTGCACAGCTTCGAACGGGCTGCCGAACTCTTCTCCGCGGGCCTGCTCGACCCGGAGATATTCATCAGCCACCGGATGCCCCTCAGTGATTTCGGGGAGGCGCTCGCGCTCTTCCAACGCGGGGTAGGACGCAAGATTCAGCTGATTCCGTGATCCCGATGCCTGAGCAGACGTCGCGCTAGGCTGCGGCGCCGACGGATCGGTGGCTCCGGCTGATGGCTAATTGAAGCCGAATCCTGGTGGGAGCGGCTCCTGCCGGAACAGTCCGGCCGGAACCGCGTCGGCCAGCGCCTGGTAGCCGGTCGGGTTCAGGTGCAGGTGGTCGCCGACGTCGAAGGCCGGGAGGATCTGCCGGGGGTTCTGCGGGTCGCGTGCGGCGAGATCGAAGTCGATCACGGCGTCGAACCGGTGACTGGTGCGGATCCAGTCGTTGACGGTCTGCCGGGCCGCCTCGCGCAACCCCTGCGCATCGTCGTAACCGGTGTTGCCGCCGAACGGCGTGATCGTCGCGCCGTACACGCGAATGCCCTTCGCGTGCGCTCGGGTGACGATCTGGTCGTAGGCCGCGATCAGATCGGCCGCGACCTGCTTCTGGGCGAGCTCCGTCGCGCCGGCCGTGCCGATGTCGTTGACGCCCTCGAAAACGGTCAGCCACTGGATCCCGCTCTGAGCCAGCACGTCGCGGTCCAGCCGTGCCAGGCCGTTGGGGCCCAGCCCGTCGTGCAGCACGCGGTTGCCACCGGCGGCCTGGTTCAGTACTGCGACATCGGCGGTGTCCGGGTGCGACTGCAAGCGCTGCAGCAACTGGTCCGGCCAGCGGTTGTTCATGTTGGTCGTGGAGCCTCGGCCGTCGGTCAGCGAATCGCCCAGCATCGCGACGCCTGCGGTGGTGCTGTTGGACCACACTTCGAGCCCGCTGAGGAAGTACCAGTGGTCGACGGGCGTCGCCGAAGGCAGATCCGAGTCCGCGACGTGATTGCCGGCAAGCAGGTAGGACGTGGTTCGTGAGCCCGGGTGCGAGGTGATGTCGTTGGACGCCTGGCCGTCGGCCAGGTAGATCGTCACCGTGAGGTTGGACTCGGGTGCGAGATCAAAAGTCAACGGATCCGAAACCGCCTGCGCTCCAACCGGAATGTCCACAGTGGACCGCCCGTCGAACGTGACCGGCTGTGTCGTCCCGGCCTGAATCGCGCTGACCCCGGCCTGCCCGTTGAGCGGCAGCGCCACGGATACCGACGTGATCGGCAGATCCACACCGCCGAATGCGTTGGAGAAGCGCAGCCGCATGTGCTGTCCACCGACGGACGTGTGAATCGTCTGGCGCACCGTGCTGTTCGCGAGGACGAGATTGTCCTGGGTGAACGGCGCGGGCGGCATGTTGCCGGGTTCGGTCAGTTGCGGCATCGACACCCAGGTGTCGACCCAGTGGGACGCCATGGTCGGTGTCGCCGGGTCGCCGGCCGAGTTGCCGATCAAGGGCGACGCGGCCAGTGCGGCGGCGATGAGGACGCCCGCGGCGATGACGCTGAGAGTCGATGACCTCTTGTTCATGGTTGCCCGTCCTTATGCGAGCCGGTGCGTCGCGCCGAGAGCGCCAAGGCGCAGATCCTGCAGCATGTCGGCGTACGCCGGCTTGGGATTGAGGTTGACGTCGTAGATGCAGGCGTAGCCCTCACCGGTGAAGAAGCCGGGAATCCACGAGTTGGCGTCGCCGAATCCCCATACGGTGAAGGAGATGCATGCGGTGACCGCGAGGCACGCCTTCAGCATCTGCTCGTACTCGTAGGGCTGGGCGAACGTCGCGAGGTGGTCTGTCGGAACCTGGGTCGTGGGAGCGTCCACGAATGTCCGCACGTCCGCCTCGGTGACGGCGACCTTCAGGTCAAGGTCGGCGTAGCGCTGCAGATCCTGTGCCATCTGGGTGGGGAAGCCGTACTGCGTGTCCAGGTGGCCCTGGTCGCCGATGGCCTGGACGGGCACGCCCTGAGCCAGCATCTGCTGCACCCACGCGTACACGGCATTGCTCTTGGCGTTCGAGCCGTCCTCGCCGGCGATGTTGTAGTCGTTGTAGACGAGCAGTGCGTGCGGGTCAGCCGCGTGAGCCCACCGGAACGCGTCGGCGAGAATGCCCGCACCGAGATGGGACACCCAGAAGTCGTTGGGATTGATCATCGACGGGTTTGAGTCGGTGAAGAACTCGTTGGCGACGTCCCACTGCCAGATCTTCCCTTTGAAGTGGGTGGCCTCGTCGGTGATGTGCTTGTGCAGGAGGTCCCGCAGCTGCGCGTTGGTGATGGTGCCGTCGCTGACGCCGGTGGTCAGCCAGCCGGGCAGCTGGTTGTGCCACATCAAGGTGTGCCCGCGCACGAGCTGGCCGTGCTGCTGGGCGAAGGTCACGAGACGGTCCGCCGCGGACCAGTCGTACGTGCCGCGCGTCGGCTCGACCACCTGCCACTTCATCTCGTTTCCCGGCGTCACGGTCGAGAACTGATCGCCGGTGATCTGCCGGTACGCGGCGTTGTCCAGCTCGAAGGGCGTCACGGCCGTGCCGATGCGCAAGCCGATCTTCGACGCCACCGAGCGCAGCGAGTCCGGCGACGTGTTACCGCCGCTGAAAGGCAGGGCGATGGCGGCGGTGCTGGCCACCAGGACGGTCGCCGCACCGGCGGCGATGGCGGTGAGATGACGGAGTTTCACGTCAGACCCCCTCAGCGAAAGGACGGTCACGGGTGTTCCCGCACGCTTTGGGTGAACCGAAAGTTTTCGGTCAGCATGTCGAGAACGCCTGAACCGTAGGCGTATGGCTGGAGCACCGTCAAGAGGCCTGCCGCGTCGTCAACACGACCGAGTCCCTTGGCTTACCGGCCTTGGTGAGCTCGGTGCCCGGCGACTGGGCCAAAACATTGCGATAGAACTTTCGAGTTGTCCGTCCAGATCACCGGGGGACGACCAGGCCGGCGAATCGCCAGAACTGACCTGACACGTGCGCGGCGAAGTCGAGGTCGACGTCGCGGCCGGACGCGCCGCCGTCGAGCGGGAACGCCAACCACCGGGCGGTGTGATTGCCGGCCGGCACGCTGACCCGCAGCGTGCCCGGTGCCGTGTTCGTCACGATGTCGCGTCGCAGGCTGTCGAGCGTCCCCCGGTCACGCGACTGCGGGGGAGTGCCGACCCAGCCGAACCCTTGCGCTGCGTCCCATCCGTCCGACGGTGACAGCCGGGTATAGGTGGACAGCACCGGGCTGGTCGCCGTTCCGGCATCGAGGGCGATCGGCACCTGATCGCCGCGGGGCGCGCTCAGCACGGCGGCCTGGGCCTGGCCGCGGGCGTCGTTGGCCAGTGCGGTGATCGTCGCGACCGTCGGAGCGCCGGTCGCCGTAACGGGTACGTGCAACGTCGCCCGCCCGAACGCCGGAACCGTTCCAGTCGCGGTTCCCGACGTCCAGCCGGCGGGGACGTCCAGCCGGGCGTCGACGTCGACAGCCTCGGCTCCGCCGTTCTCGACCACGACATCGGCCTGCCCGGGTTCGCCTATGAACAAAGGCTGATCCGGCACGCTCACGCCGACCACCGACACCAGGCCGGACGTCCGGATGTCGACGTCGCTGACGTACGTCGGGATGACCGGCGGGCTTGCGCTGCCGCCAGCTGCCTGCAGCGCGACGCGGGCGGTTCCGGTGAGCGTCGCCGTCGCCAGCGTGTACCAGGACTGGCCGTCGCTCGAGTACTCCGCCCCGACCTCGGTGCCGTGCCGGACGAGCCGCAGCTGCGCGGAGTCGCCGGAGTAGGGAATCGACATGCGCGTGCCGATCTGCCCGCCCGACTCGGCGAGGAACTCCACGGCTCGACGCCCGTCGACCCAGCCGAGGTCGGCCTTGACGTAGTTGTCGTCGTCCACGTACGCGTACAGGCCCACCTGCTGGAAGTCTGCGGACAGGTCGCTCGCCTCGACATTCGCCGTTGCCGTGTAGTCGGTCTGGGGCGTGGTCGTCCGCACGAACAGGTTGGCGCCGTTGTTCACCGATGTCGTCTCGCCACCGGAGAGAGTCGACAGCCGCAACGAACCCGGCCGGTCGGTGAGACTCCACCCGGACGCGTCCGGCCGCACGATCTGCCAGCCGGCGTCGAGCGACGCAGACGAGAAGTCGTCGCTCGCCGGGGTGGCGACCGTGTCGACGCTGCGGATCGTGAACGGTGCTGGCAGCGCCTCTGTGTCGCTGTCGATCACGGCCCGGATAAAGCCGCTCGCCGGGCTGGTCAAGGTGCCGCTCAGCGTGACGTGCACGGTCGTCGTGCCGCCGGCGGCGACGGTGAACGGCACGGGGTTGGCGGTGAAGCCCGCCGGACCGTCGACGACAACCGAGCCGTGCGCTCCATGTCCGCTGACGTCGGCGATCGTGACCTGCTCGTCGAGTGACGCGTTCTGGTCGAGCGGTGCCGCGAGAACGGTCGTACGGGTGATCCGCACCGGCGAGAACATCACGCGCCAGCCGAGCTTGGGCTGCCGGTCGTAGGTCTCCAGTGCCTTGGTGTGGAACGGAGGCACCGGATCCGGGTTGCCACCGCTCCAGGTCGGCGTGCACCAGAACTCCGTCGACGTCCAGTACATCTTGCCGATGAAATGTGGACGGTCGTTCAGCTGCTTGTTGTAGCCGTCGACGATGAACGCCTGATACCACTCGGCGCCACGGCCGGTGCCCGTCCGGCCGTGCACGGCCTCGGCGCCGTACTCGCTGACCATGATCGGTTTGGCATTGCTCGACTGGATGCTGTCGATGAGCGGGCCGATCGAGTCGACCGTGCCGCTGTACCAGCCCGCGTAGTAGTTCTCGGCGAGGAAGTCCTCGTACTGATAGGCGCGGTCGGTCGTCGGATGGTCGGTGACCTGCGTGTATAGCCGCGTCGGATCGACGGTCTTGCCGTGCCCGATGACATCGCGGACGTAGTCGGCGCCCGCGTCGGTGTCGGTCCCGTTCTCGTTGCCGACCGACCAGGCGAAGATGCTCGGATGGCTACGATCGCGGGCGACCATACGGTCCAGTACGGTCTTGGCGAACTCGTGCGTCTGGGATTGTGCCAGGAACGAGCCGGGCTGGCCGGTGATGTTGTTGATCTCCTCGAGGACGAGCATGCCGTAGCGGTCGGCTGCTGCCAGTTCGGCCGGCGTGGTCGGGTAGTGCGCAGGCCGGAATATCCGGAAACCCTTGTCGTGCAAGGCTTTCATCTCGCGGTCGGCCAGCCCGTCCGGCTGCGTCCGGCCCAGGCCCGGATAGTCGGAGTGGCGGTCGAAACCTTGTAGATCCTCGACCGGTTTGCCGTTGAGCATGAGATCCAGGCCGTGGACGCTGACGTCGCGGAAGCCGGTCTGCTCGGTGAGCTCGCGCCACCCCGCGTCGCCCAGCGGGCGCAGGTGGACGGTGTACAGGTTCGGATGGCCGAGATCCCAGGGCAACGGATGGGCGACGTGCAGCGTGATCGGACTGGCCGGCCCGCCGCCGTCCGGCACGACGGTCTGCAACTGCTGCGGCCCGAGCACCTGGCTGCCGTCCGGCGCGTCGACAGTTGCCATCGCGGTAACGGTCCGCGCGCCACCGGTCGTGTTGAGGCCGGACGGGCGCAGCGTGAGCGTTCCGGCGAGCGTGCCCTCGGCCCGCGTCTCGGTCAGCGCAACCGACGGCGTGCGTTCGAGGTGGGCCTGTTGCATCAGCCCGCCCCAGTTCCAGTACACGCTTTGGACCGGCCGTGCGAACTCGTCCATCGTCGAGACGCGGGTGTCGACCACCACGGCGATCGTGTTCGTCCCTGCATGGACGGCATTGGTCACGTCCAGCCTGGTCGGCAGGTAGCCGCCCGTGCTGGCGCCCACGTCCGTCCCGTTGACGAAGTAGTGGCATGACCAGAAGCACGACTCGAACACGAGGGCGGTGCGCTCACCGGCATCCGGCGCCTCGAGGTCGACGGTGCGGCGGTAGACGCCGAGCAGGCCGTTGTCGTCGTTCCATCTGGCCTTGACCGCGCCGAACGAGTCGGGCACGACGATGGAAGGCCACTCCGACGCGTCGTAGGACGGCTGGACTGCGGGAGGCACCGCTCCGTCGAGATCGCCTGACGGCAGGTCGGCGGCGGTGGAGAAACGCCAGCCGCCGTCGAGCGACGCGATTCCCGGACCGTCCGGCGGAGCACTCGTGACGACCGGCATCGCCGTCGACAGCGTTCCGGTCGGGGTGTCGGCCTCGGCGCGCAGCGTGTGCGCGCCCGGCGGGAACCAGCCGGCGTCGGTCGCAGTCATCCACACCGGATCGGTGTGCGTCTGGCGGGCGTACAGGTCGGTGAGCTCGGAGAGCGCGATGCCGTCCAGGAAGAAGCGCACGGCCGTGGTGCCGGCCGGTGCGTCGACCTTCAGATCGGTCGTGCCGGCGAGCGTGCGAGACGTCGGCGCGACGAAGCGGAGCCCGCCTGGCGCGGACGCCGCCTCGCCGGCGGGTGTGACGACCAGCGCGCCGAGCAACGCGAGGACGCAGGCGACAGTGCGCATGAGATCACTCCGTGAACGTGACGAGCTGCGCAGTGCCTGGCGCAACTGTGATGGTCGAGGACTTTCCGCTTACCGATACGGCAGTTCCGGCGGGATCGCCCGATGCGATGCCGGTCGTCGAGATGATCTGAGCGCGGGTCGAACTGAACCGCCGTCTGAAGAGGCGCGGCGGAGGCCGGCAAAGCAGAGGGAGGTGCGGCGACAAGCGAAGCGGCAGAGGCGAACGCGCAGAGCGCATCCAGTTTCCCTCGGCTCCATCGGGCAAATCTGTTCACGGCCGTCCTCTTGGGTGAATCGAGGCGGAATCAAAAGAAGGGCGTGAATAAGGTTCGTAGGCCGAAAACGGCGGCATGTCAAGACAGTCTTGACAATTTCTGCAAAGGTTTGCAGGATTGGGCGCAGACAAGTTACCCCGACGCTCGCCGAGTTCCGGAAGTGCGGCCGAGTGCGACGTCCGTTGCGCTATCTGCTACTCACACCTGGTCGAGCGTGATGAGCCGCTCGATACCGCGCGCCGCGAGGTAAGCGGTGTCGGTCGAGCGGCTCTGCAGTACCACCGCAGGGTTGGTTCCCTGGTCGATGAGCTTCATGAACGGGTCGAAGAAGCCGGTCCACGGCGGCATGCCGTCGGGCTGCACGAGAGCGGCCGTGCGCTCCAGCGGTGCCGGCGGGTGGTCGTCGAACTCGGCGATGACGCGCGCGATGGTCGCACCGATCGGCTTGAGCTTGCGGTCGTTGGTGAACAGGCCCAGGTCGTACTCGAGGTTGACGTAGCCGCTGAGCTTCGGGTTCAGGTCGTGCGAGTCCCACCAGGTGATCCCGAACAGGTTGTCGCAGCTGGCCATCGTGCGGATCGACCGCTCGGTCCAGGTCGGGATGTCGGCAGCGGCCATCCAGACCGTCGAGACACCGGTCTCCTCGATCCACACCTGCCGTTGCAGGTCGGTGTGGAAAGCCTTGATGACCTCGATGAAGTACTCGGAGTAGTGCGTGGACGCCGTCGAGAGCGAGCCGTAATTCTGGATCACGCCGGTCCAGCCGGCCCACGTGTGGTTCGCCGTCATCGTGCCGGCCGTGCCCAGGCCCTGGCGGGTCCAGTACGCGTTGTTCTGCCACGGCCAGTGGTCGATGCCCGATACGTGGACCTTTCCCGGCGCGACCAGCTCGCACGTCGAGAACAACGCGTCGTGCCAGGCGTCGCCTTGTGCCTGGGTGGCCGTCATCCCCAGCGGGATGGCGAACCAGTGGATCTCGTTGGACAGGTCGAAGCCGAGAAAGCGCCGATGGTTGCCGATCCGTGCGGCCACCTGGCCGAGTACCCACTGCTCCCGGTCGATCGCGATCGGGTCGGTGAGGACGTTGCGGATCCGGCCGTTGCTGTTGCTGATCAGATATGGCGGGACGAACAGCACCCCGCTGACCGCGCCGTTCAGGACGGTGACCTCGACGTCGAGATCACGCGCGTCGGCAAGGTCGAGTAATTCCGCCAACCGGTCGAGCTGCTCGCCGCGGACGTAGGTGCTGTTCGGCTGCAGTTCCGACCACAGCAGCATGATCCGGATGTGGTCCATACCGAGGGTCGCGATGTCCTTGAGGTCGGCGTCGATCGACCTGCGGTTCCAGTCCGACCAGGAGAACCACCAGTTCTCGGTCGGGACATAGTTCACGCCGAACCGGACGCGCCGCTGCCGCCCTCGGCCACCAGCGGGCGTGACCGCGTCCGCCCTTGACGCCGGGGCGAGCACTGCAGCCGCGGTGGCCGCCCCGGCAGCGCCCAGGAACGTGCGGCGTCCGATGGCTGACTCGGCCATGGGTCCTCCTCGGGGGATCGGCACCCGCATCGGACAACGGTGTCAAGCGAACGAGGCGCGCCAGGCTGTCGTCTGGATCGTCGCGCTGACAGCCGACTTGGGTCAAGAGCGCGGCATGCGTTAATCATGGTGATCTGGCATCGATGTCACGATATCGATCGGTCGCAGCCGCGTGACGCGACTTGTTCACGTCCGGGACCTTCGCCTCTACGACCCACCCGAGAACGCGAGCAGGGTGTGTGCCGCCATACGCGATACGTGAACGCCTGACCCCGGGGACACGCAGATATTTGCTCGGCCCATCCCTCGGCGTTCGGCGAAGACGCCAGGAGGGGCCCAATGTCGAAGCGTCTGATCTTGTGCTGTGACGGCACGTGGAACACGGCGGAGCAGAAGTCACCGACGAACGTCACGAAGCTCTACAACGCCCTCGCTCGCGAGGATGCGGCAGGCACCGAGCAGCGTTCGTTCTACCACGCCGGCGTCGGGGTGAAGTCGTCGGAACGCATTCGAGGAGGCGCGTTCGGGTTCGGCCTGTCGCGCAACGTCAAGGACACCTACCGCTTCATCGTCGAGAACTTCGAGCCTGGCGATGAGCTGTTCTTCTTCGGTTTCAGTCGCGGGGCGTTCACCGCACGCAGCACGGCGGGATTCGTCCGCAACTCCGGGATCCTGCGACGCGAGAATATCGACCGGGTCGACCAGGCATACGCGCTCTACCGAAGCCGGACCGCGCACCCGCGGGGCGAGGAAGCGCAGTTGTTCCGGAACACATACTCGTACGAGACGCGCATCCGCTTCATCGGTGTCTGGGACACCGTTGGCGCACTGGGCATCCCATTGAGTCCGTCGCGGTGGGTGAACTTCCTCAATCGCAGATGGCGATTCCACGACACCGACCTGAGCACAACGGTCGACGCCGCGTTCCACGCACTCGCGATCGACGAGAAGCGCCCGCCGTTCCGTCCGGCTGTCTGGTCGCAGCAGGCGGACGCCGTCAACCAGCGGCTCGAGCAGGTGTGGTTCGCCGGAGTGCACGGCGATGCCGGTGGCGGCTACCCGGACCACGCACTCTCCGACATCGCATTGCACTGGATGATCGACCGGGCCGGGTCATGCGGCCTGGCGGTCGGCAAGATCCCGCTCGCACCTGACCCGAAGGGACCGCAGCACGAGACGCGGACGAAGTGGTACAAGCTGCTGCCGCCGTACGTGCGGCCGATCGGGGCCAAGGACAAGGACGCGTCGCATGAGTCGGCCGCGTCGACCGCGGTCGAGCGGCACAAGGCCGCCGATCTCGCCTACTCGCCGCGTGGCCTCGTCGCCTACCTCGACGGACCGCACAACGAGACGCCCATCTGAGACCGGCTGGCTTCCGCCCGGGAGCGAGCGGGACGGTCGGTTATGCGACGACAACGGTCACGGTGAAGCTGCGCTGCGCCGGCGCGCAGGCCATGGCCTCGCCGCAGATCGTCCGATGGGCGCTGAGCCGCGCCTGCCCTGGCGCGCGGGCAAGGAAGTCCTGGCGGACGGTGCCGCATCCGGCACCGGGCACGCAACCGTTCGGCTGGGGCGAGTGCGAAGCAGTGCCGAGCGGCGCGATGACGGCACCGTCCGAGCTCCCGTCGATCGTCCAGTACGTGTTCTCCAGGACGACGTGCACGGTCTGCCCCACGGCTGCCTGGACGGTCCGGCCGTTGTCGGCGTAGCTGACCGTGGACGTCCCGGCCGGTGGGGTAGTAGCGCTCGCGGACGTAGGCGATCCCGGACTGCCCGATCGCCGCGGCCCGGTAGTCGACGTGCAACCGGACACGCCGAACACCAGGCACGCCGCGGCCGCGGCCGCGACCAGGACGCGGCGAGGGGGCGCCGGGCGCCGTTGCCGGCACCGCGTCGCCCCCTCACCAGCTCGCATCACTTGATTGTGACCACCAGGGTCTTGAACTCGGTCACCCCCAAGGTGAACGTGACCGTTGTCGACTTGCCTCCGGCGGTGACCGCCAGCGTGTAGTAGGAGCTGCGCTGGTTCAACGTGTCGGTCGCCGGCAGCGCCTGATTCTCGTAATGCCGCTTGGCGTTCGCGTCACACGACGTGGGGACACCTGCCAGCGGCAGGTTCTTCACGTTGATGTTGACGTTCTGCGCCGTGCCGTGGGCGCTCAGCTTCAGCGCCGAGACGCTCGGCATCGGGGTACCGGCTGCATTCACGGCCAGCACTCTAATGCCGCGCTGGACGCCCTCACCGCACAACGGCACCGTCGCCGATGCGCCGCCCTCCGGATCGCTGTCGGCGACCGTCAGCGCGCCGACGAACTTGCCGGCCGTGGTCGGCCCGAACGTCACCGGTTCGGAGAAGTGATCGTTGGCCGCATAGCGCGACGGCGGACTCGCCGGCCCCGGAGCGGAGTACGGCGCACCCGACGTGCCCAATGTGTCGACGATCAGCTCGGCCTGACCGGTATTCGTCACGGTGAACGATGTCGTCTGCCCGGTGTAGCCGGACGGACCTTGCGACAGGATCACCGTCGGCCCGAACGCGAACGACGCTG
>WNGN01001038.1_pt1 | contig 17899 bp, 5 predicted proteins | sample 5400561 | NCBI WGS metagenome assembly WNGN01 (sample SAMN13153379, study PRJNA577476) | soil metagenome | isolation source: 115 cm soil or saprolite under Garry oak tree replicate 2 | place: USA:California | collected 2016-06-15
CAGGTTCCTCACAGACTGCTGTCCTATCGTGCGCAAGTAGCATTAGCGGTGCCGGAAAATACAGCGTAACAGTTACGGGAACTAGTGGAACCCTGTCACATTCCACAACGGTGGGCTATGCAGTCCAGGACTTCACGATCTCTCCATCGAGTCCTCTGACGGTCAGCTGCGCAATTGGTGCCGCTTGCCCGACAACAATTACCGTGTCGCCTCTGAACGGTTTTACTGGTACTGTTACTCTAAGCTTCAACGCCTCCTCAGGGCTATCTTGCACTCTCAGTCCAGTCAGCATTACTGGTGGTTCCGGCACTTCGACACTGTCATGTTCCGGCACTGTGTCCAACGACTATGTTGCGAACGTGACCGGCACGAGTGCTTCGCTATCTCACATCTCCGCGAACCTAACCTACCACATTACATCCGGCAGCTTCTCGCTGACGGCCAACCCGACCAACGCTGCCATTCTCAATACACAAACGGCCGCGTCAACAATCAACATGACATCTTCCGGCGGTTTCACCGGCACTGTGGCTCTGACCGTGTCGGTGGCTCCCAGCACTGGGCTGTCTTGCATTTTGAACCCGTCGACTATCACCGGCGGGTCGGGCTCGGCGACTTTGTCCTGCACTGCATCTGTTGCCACCAATTATGTGGTCACTGTGGTTGGTACCAGCGGTGCCGTGAGCAGTTCGACAGCGTTCAGTGTGACGGTCCAAGACTTCGCTGTGACCCCGCGTGCACCCACCAGCATCACCGTTCTGGGGAATGCCCAGGCGACCTTCACACTTACTGTGACCCCACTTAGCGGGTTCACTGGAACAGTGACCTTTCCATCTACGGTCAATGTTCGCTCGCTTACATGCAATTTGAATCCGGCGAGTATAGCCCTCGGTCCCGCAACGAATACCACTATGTCCTGTAACGGAGCTGCAGGAAATTACACAGTGACGGTTGCAGGAACCAGCGGCATTTTATCCCACTCTGCGACTGTGACAGTTATTGTCCAGGACTTCTCCCTCTCGGCTAGTACTGTCACTCCATTGGCGATCAATCCTGGTTCATCAGGTTCTTCGACGATTACGGTATCGCCTGTGAATGGTTTCACGGGTAGTGTGACCTTGTCGTTCTCGGCTGCTTCAGGTCTCTCCTGCGCGCTGAATCCGACGACCATCACAGGTGGTTCCGGTACTTCGACACTGACATGTACTGCCATCACAGCTGCCGACTATGTTGCCAGTATTACTGGTGCCTCAGGCACACCTACGGTGTCTCGCTCAACCGGTCCAATCACTTTCCGCTTCGTCGACTTCAACGTCACAGCCAACCCGACGAGTGTTACAGCCAACGCTGGCACAGCTGCCACTTCAACGGTCACGGTTTCTCCGATAAACGGGTTCACCGGCACTGTGAGCTTATCCCTAACAGTGTCTTCGGCAGGTCTCACCTGCTCCCTGAGTCCAACCAGCGTTACTCTTGGCTCATCCCAGCCCTCAACCCTGTTCTGCACTGGAAGTGCAGGGTCATACACCGCCACCGTGACCGGTACCAGCGGTTCACTTTCCCACACCACTAAAGTTAACGTGAGTCTGGCTAGTGCGGCCGACGTGGTCAGGACCGTTTCTGCCGAGTCTGATATCGCGCCGGAAAGTCAGCAGCGCGTCTTCAGAGATCCAAGGGGATTACAAGGATACTATGTATTCTACAGGCAGTCGGTGGCGGGTCTTGACAGGTGTTACTATGCTTATTCGGCCGGTGGTACTTCGTGGGTGGTGAACCAGACCATCAGCGATATTGCCTCCTTCTCAGGGATGAACAGCTGTTCTGTCACCTTCTGGGAAGACACGGCCAACAGTAGACTGGTAGTCTACGTCGTATTTACCAAGCCTGACACTGTCACAGGAACATCCCATGGAATACGCTTCGCCATAGGCTTCATACCCGACTCGGGCCTCGCAATCTCCTGGTCCAACTCTCAATTGGTCAGACCGGCTTTGCAGACCGAGCTTATGGCGTATGCTACCATCGCCCGGGCCAATGATGGATACCTATTCATTGCAGCAGCCTATGTTGTTGCCAATTCAACCTCGAGCAATTATCGCCAGAATGTGATCGTCTGCGCGAGCATGGTTCAAAACCCGGTCGCGAATCCTGCCTGGCGCTGCTCGAATCCGGCCTCTGCCTTCCCGTTTGCGGGAACGAGCGTTGCCGGTGTCACAAAACCCTCCTACATGCCAGAAATCGTCGGAGGGCTGATTGGGCATGAGGTGCTGGTCATCGCGGGCTCCTGCATGGGCAGCAGCATTAGCGGCCTGGAGTATCTCGCATGCGCGGATTTGGACACGACCGAGCAGACTATAGTCCTAGACTGGGATGGAACCAATATGACCTGGAGCAGCCCGGCCTCCTTCACGCCTTCACCCGGTTCTCCGGCCGATAGGAGAAGCGCTACAATCAACCCGTCCAGCGGACGGGTGCACTACGCATACCAGGATGGCACCTCAGCCTATCTCAGCAGATTCCTGGACAGTCCCTACGGCGCTTGGTCCGCACCGTCGACTATAACCTCTATAACCGCACCCACGCCTGCGGGTCTCCACCTCAGCTTCGTCACAGGTACCTCGACACCAACACTCATTGCGTTCTATGTCCTCCCGAGCAACGGAGACATATTCAGCAGGAATGCTACAGACACTGAGATTTGGGGAGCCCAACAGGTGGAGATGACGAACTCCACAACAAACTACAAGGTGGTATCGAGCCAGAATCTTATCGACGGAAGCAAGGTCAGCACACTTCCCTATGTCTGGATCGCTACTCCGAGTACCGGCATCGAGCTATGGTTCAGAGTCCATGTGTTGCCACCGACGAGCCAACAGTTCGCGATTGAGGGTTTGACAGCTCAGCAATCCACATTGGCCGCGTTTGGCTGGACGGAATTGTACTGCCTCTCCGCGATCTTCGTTGCACTTGCCCTTACAATATTCGGCGTTAATGGTAGGTTGCGGAGATCCTCCGGTCGTCCCCCGAATCGTTTTCCCACTCCCAATTAGCGAAAGACGAGTCATCCAGTCCGTTCTTTCAAACATGAGTCACGTGGGCATTCCTCCACTCCAAAGTCGCTTCAGATGACTCTTGCCATCCCCATTTGCACCGTGGAATTTTCGAGGATGCAGAGCTACGGACGAAACTCGATTATTCTTCCTGTATTATTGTCTAGGCAACCTCTCGAGGCATGTTCTAAGGCGCCGACCGTTCCGAGTAAGGTGTGTTCTCTTGTAACCTCTATTATGTCGAAGGTATTCATCCCTAACACATGTAGACTCGCTGGCCAAGATACTGCGGCTCTACCCCTAAGGTGCTCATCTCCCACACATTGTAAACGGCCAGGTAAAATATTGTAGCCGTGTCTAGGTCGAGCAAGGCATAAGCTATGGTAGAGAAGAGTTCGGCAAGACTGCTGCGGCAAAGGTCATGCGGGACCATCGTAGCCGTTGGACTGCTAGCGTCTGTCCTATTCCTTGGGGCGGTGGGCTTCTGGAGGCCAGCGGTTGGAATCCCTTCTGCTCTGGCTCAGGAGGCCACTTCTTCCTCCTGGAGCGCCGCGACCTCCTGCCACGCAGTGGTCTTGACGTTGGAGCAGTTCCTCGGGAAAGTCCCCAATCCCAACCAGACCCAACCAAACGTGGGTGCAGACTATAGTGGCGGGGCTCTCTCACTGGAGGGTTCCAAACCTTCCGGTACAACCCCGTCATCAGCAGCTTGGCCCTACTCCAAGAGGTCCACAAATCCACCCTGTACAGTCACCCTAACCAACGGCACGGTACTACCGACGCTTGTGGAGATACATCATATCAAGATTGCAACTCCTATCAGCTTAGACGAGTGTGGTACAGTATTTCCTGGACAGTGCGACGCAACGTTCAACGCCTGTAACGCAGATCTAGCACCTAATTGTAGCAGCACCTACCCTGATACCATGCACAAGGTTCACATGGAAATAGACATGCACTGGAACGAGTCGGGAATAGCGCCAACGCATCCAACGGCGGGAAGTATCATAGACATTCAAGGCTTCGTCTTCTGGGACGATGGTCATGTCATCGATGCATGGCACAGTTTCTCAGGATGGGAGGTTCACCCTCTGAGCGCGTGGAGGCCTTCAACCCCGGACTTCACCATGTCAGCGAATCCTAAGAGTCTCACGTTTCAGACAGGCTCGTCTGGGGCGTCGACGGTTAAGCTGTCTAGTCAGAACGGTTTTGCCGGCACACTCTCGCTTAGCGTGTCTGCCCCAACAGTAGTTACAACGTCCATCAACCCGGCAAGCGCTACACTCACTCCCGGAACTTCCTTCAGTGCGACTCTGAAAGTTAGCTCCTCGACCGTCGGCTCCTACACCGTCACTGTGACAGGGACCAATGGCTCCATATCGCATTCCGTAAATGTGGGGCTCAATGTCACATCTCCACCGGACTTTGCAGTCTCTGCTAGCCCAAGTAGCCTGAGCATCCCGCTCGGCTCCTCAGGCACATCAACAATCCTGCTGACAAGCCTCAATGGGTTCTCTGGGAATCTAACTCTTACAGCGGCCGCGACAGGATCGATATCCCTAGATAGCCCGACAGCATCACTAAGCCCATCAGCGGTCAGCCTCTCGGCAAACGGGACTGGAACTTCGACCCTGACGGTCTCCACAAGCCTTCTAACAACACCGTGGACTTACACAGTTACTGTCACTGCTTCCAGCGGCACACTGTCGCGCTCGACCGCGGTGACAGTCACCGTGACTCTATTGTAGCATGCCTCCCCACCTTCATTTGTATGATGTACTTGAAGTATGTGCCCCACGAAAATCAGCCTCGTATCGGCCGCCCGGTGCTCGCCAAAAGAGCCGTCAGACGGACGCTCTTGCAGATCCGGTCCGTCCCCAGAATATCCGGAATCAAGGCGACCGAGTAGACTTAAACCGTTCTCTCGACTCAGTGTGTTCGCAGTCTCTCAAGGCAAGCTTGGAGACGCCTAAATCGTACTGATAGGCAGAAATTGTATTTCCTTAGGAACCCTCCCAAAACTCGGTGCGGATCCGATCTAAACGTCACACCACGGGCTGGAAGATACGTTGCAAGATCGGATCTCGCAACAGCTAGGTAAGGACTTAGAGCAAGATGAGACTGTGGAAACTCATTCTCCTCCTAGTCGCTCTAGTATCAATCGCCTTCCCACTTCAGCATGATCAAGCCCATGCATCAACTTCTCAAAGTTTCACCTTTGGCGCGGCAGGCGACCATGGAGACATTACTGTTCCCGGAAGTTCTTTAACGACGCTCAGCTCCCTAGGAGCTTCGGGTGCAAGCTTCTACCTGGCTCTCGGGGACCTGCGGAATGGCACGACTGACGAGCAGACGTGGTGTAGTAGTTTCAAGTCAAAGTTCACGAACGTCGAGCTCATCGCCGGAGAGGAGGAGTCGGGAGAGGTCTCGGGTGCTGGGGACATCAGCAAGTTCATCACATATTGTCCCTTCACGCTAAGCGTCCCCGTTTCCCCAGGGGAGGAGGCGGGCTATGGGTACGGATACGAGTACTACTTTGACTATCCAGGTGCAAGCCCCATTGCTCGGATGATAATGATCTCGCCGGGGATATCGTTCACAGTGGGCGGCTTGAACGAGACGTGGGCTTACTCGAAGGGTGACAATCACTACACCTGGCTCTCCGATACCATCGATAATGCCAGGACTCTAGGAATTCAGTGGATAATAGTTGGCATGAACAATCTTTGCATTACATCAGGCCAGGCGACCTGCCAGATTGGCGAGGACGTCAACAACCTGCTCGTGGGCAAAGGCGTGGACTTGGTCCTCCAAGCACACGACCGGACCTTCCAGAGGAGCAAGCAGCTCCTATGCGTAAAAGACCAGACCTACAGGTCCTATTGTGTTGCAACTGATGGGTCACCCGGTTCCTACACGAAGGGTCGAGGAACAATTTTTCAAGTCGTCGGCACGTTCGGGCAGGGCCACAGCGCCGTCAAGACAACGCAGGACACCGACTATTTTGCCGCGACTAACAATGATACTTTCGGCTACATGTCGTTCTCGGTTGGAGCCGGAAACATATCCGCACGGTTCATCAACACTGACGGCTCGTTCGCAGACAATTACAGTATCACGACTGGTCCAACGCCCTCAACCTATCCTGTCTTGGTGGGCTGGGGAGGAATGTGGACAGGAGAGACGGACCTTTCAAAGTCTAATCCCAATAATCCATCTAGCGTAGTCTTTCTTGGGGAGAAGGCGTCGGATGCTGAGATGGAGATGCTCTACCTTGTAGCGCATGGGCATAACACCGAGCGGGTCATCTTCAGAAGCCCCTTCACTTCCAATGGAGAGAACTATCCGGATGAGAGAGGTTACTACGACCCCTGGCTCAACAGAACCATCACAATTGCGAAGACCCTAGGCATCTACATTATCGTCAACATGCACTCGTTCTGTGACTGGGTCAACTCCACCTACACCTGCTCTGACCCTGAGACGCATTTCGTGGGAAGCAACGTGGAGAGCCAATGGCTGTCTTTCTGGAATACCAGCATTGTCCAGAGATACAAGAACTACTATGACAACATTATCTGGGAGCCGCTGAACGAGCCCATCGTTTCAGCTACAACCAAGAACGGAACTGCGCTCGGATTCCCTGGAAATCCTCTCCCTCTTCAAGGACCCTATCAGGACTTCATCACGACCGTTCGCAGCAAACAGGGGGACAAGCATTGGGTGATCATGTCCAACGCTCAGTGGGGCGGGGACTTTCCAGTTGTAAGCGACCCACTGAACAGAATCTTGCTGAACAGGCATTGGTATCACTTCTACAACGACGGGGGAGGCATCTACGATCAGACCGCATATCAATACCCCAACTACGACGCCTCGGATAAATACCAGATAACAAGGGTCAACTGTTCATGGAGCGTCAACTGCGCGAAGGCCAAAGGGGACGATGTCAACATCTATGTTAGAACCGCTATGGCGAGGTTCGGACGACCGTTCGTCAGCACTGAGGTAGGGGCCCAGTGGCACGATGGAACCGTTCAACAGCCCCCTGACTCTCTCTGGAATAGCGGTGCCTGCACATACGCGGCTTCCACTCTAGCTTTTGTCCAGAAGATCGCGTCTAACTTCGATGGTGGTCCAGGGAGAGTTGGTTACACACTATGGATGAATGGTCACCGGGAGAGTGGAGTCAATGGTTGCATCAACGTATGGGGTTATCAGATATCCAGTATTCCAGCTGTTCCTCCGCCAGACTTTGGTCTTTCCACCCGTGCTTCCATTATTGCCATGTCACCTAGTTCCTCGGTCGCCGCGACGATTACGGTCACAAGCCTCGATGGCTTCTCTGGAACGGTGAGTCTCAGCGAGACAGTGTCTCCGACCGCAGGCTTAGCTACGGCTCTGAACCCGACAAATGTAACCGTTCCGGGCTCGTCAACACTCAAACTCAGCTCATCCACACCTAGAAATTACACCATCGTCGTAACGGGGATCAGTGGTACATCGATCCACAGAGTCAACCTAACAATAGTCGTTACCACAAACAATCCTCCCCTGTTCACCACCACTTTTTTTCTGCTCCTCGGAGGAGGAACTCTTGGAGCACTTAGTTCCCTGACCTTGTACATGAGAAGAAGGCGACGCTTGAAACCAGCTAGAAAGGTTATCCTGTCTCGCCGTCAGGCAGGATTCTTAGGTGCAATTGTGACGTGAGTCCTGCCGCCTATATTTCTCGTCTTGGTCTGACTTTCCCAATCTCCTTTCAGAAATTCAAGACATTTGTCATTCCGCAACGTTAAGACTGGAATGTTCTGCGATTCCGGTGGACAGATAGCTCAAACAATCTAGAAAGTCTCGAACTTGGCCGGGGCCTCGGGCAATGAGAGCAAATGCAAGTATTAACCCTCACCTGTTTGAAAAAGGCCCCCACGAAGCGGCTCTAACCAATTCTTCTATCGTGAAGGCTAAGAAAGGCTTGTCACGGCGATTTCGTTGCTCAATCATCAGACTCGGTGGTCACAGACGGCTTTCATCACAGCGAACATGAAGTCTCGCATACCTGTTGCAACAGACAGTGCAACGAGCCAAGGAACAGTCGTATTACCCAGAAAAAAATAGACCGCTACCAGGCGATCCAGGCAGGGTTAGCCTCAAGAAGGGATAGAAGTCGGGAAGCTCGTGAGCCTGTCGCGGGCCCGGAAAACTTTTGGGTTTCTTAATCATCCTTTGTCTCGATTTGCGGGGGCGTGACAAGCAAGATGTTGCACTAAAAGAACGTTCACGAACATCTGCGCGACAACGGCCGGTTCGAAAAGATCCGCTCTTCGTCCTCCGGTGGCTCACCCTATCTGGCTCAAGACGCGGCTTTCTTAGCCGATCAATGTCTAGTATGGCATGATTTACTGATGTTGGCGGTGCCTTGTGGTTTTCTGTGCCCAACACGGCTATAAACCTCTGTCCTATGACATCCTAGTATATCAGACTGTTAGAGGCCGGCCATACTCCTATATTCCTGTTCGATCCCGAGATTTCTTGGAGTTTGCGAGGTTAGACCCTGACAAAACTTTTCCTCCGAGCACGACTTTTCGTCAATCTTCTCTCAATTACCGTCGCCGATGCGTCCCTTGTGGATTTGGCTTTTACCGTATTATCCTAGGGGCTTCTAAGAGTGCATCATCTCTTGCAGATTGCGAGCTCAATCACGCTTCTAGCTCTCACAATCTTCGGGGCCTTTCTGACCGGGATGACGGCGAGTCAATCTCTCGCAGTGGACCGGGTGAGGTTGTCAACCCTCTTTTCGCAAGCTAATTCTCCGTCATGGAGTTCCGCTACAAGTTGCAACGCCGTGGTGCTTACGCTCGAACAGTACATCGGTTCCGTGGTTAACCCGAAGCAGACAGGGACTAACAGGGGCGCGGACTACAGCGGGGGAGCCTTGCCGTTAGAGGGGGGGAAGCCAGCTGGCACAAACCCTGCATCAAGCTCTTGGCCCTACTCGAAGCGATCTACGAGCCCTCCCTGCACGGTCACATTTTCCAACGGTACAGCTCTCCCCACTCTGGTGGAAATCCACGGATTGAAAGTTGGAGTGGTAACCGATGACGAGTGCGGTACTGTTTTTCCAAACCAGTGTGATCAGAGCTTCAACCTCTGCAACACCAATCTTGCACCCAACTGTGCCAGCACCTATCCTGACACGATGCACAAGCTGCACTCTGAGATAGATATGTACTGGAACAAGTCAGGAATAGCGCCTCACGCGCCTACATCTGGTGCCCTGATCGATATTCAGGGGTTTGCCTTCTGGGATGACGCGCATCTAGCTGATAGCTGGCACAGTTTCTCAGGCTGGGAGCTGCATCCTGTCTCGGCTTGGAGGTTGTCGAATGGTCAAGGTCTCACATCGAGCTTTAGCTATAGTCCCAGCGCGCCTACTATAGCCCAACCCGTCACCTTCACTGCCAATGCAGGCGGAGGATCGCCGCCTTATTCCTTCTCGTGGAACCTAGGCGATGGAAGCACGGGCACGGGTAGCCCAATCTCGCATTCTTATTCGTCCCCTGGATCGTTCACTGTATCCCTTACGGTGACAGATGCTAAAGGCAGTACTTCCAAAACGAGTCAAGTCGTATCAATATCCGGACCCCCTGATTACACTGTTTCCTTGAATCCCACATCGCTGATCGTTCAAGTCGGAGGTTCCGGAACCAGCACAGTGACCCTGAAAAGCATCAACGGATTCGCCGGAACGATCGGCCTGGGAGCAACTGTTTCTCCATCCGGTCCAAGGGCATCTTTCGCCTCCACAAGCGTCGTTCTCTCTGCAGGAGGGACAAGCTCGTCTACACTGACGATCCAGGTCCCATCAACAGTGGCAGCGGGCAATTACACTACGATTGTAACTTCGACCAGTGGCTCCCTTTCCCACTCCGCGACCCTACTGCTCATTGTGAAACTAGCCCCCGACTTTAGCATCGCCACGAGTCCTTCATCCTTGGCCGCCATCCAGGGCGGATCTACCAGCTCAATCATTACCTTGACAAGTCTCAACGGTTTCTCGGGCTCTGTCTCCCTCTCAGCAACGGTCTCGGGGAGCGGTTTCGGAGTTCAACTAAGCCCGAATAATCCGACCGTGTCTAGCGGCGGCTCATCCACATCTACGCTCACGATAGCGGTGCCAAACACCGCTATTCCCGACACGTATCTTGTCACATTGAAGGGGCAGAGCGGTTCAATCACTAACACGATCACGCTGCCCCTGAAAGTGACCAGTTTCGCGCTAGACGTAAACCCCGGCTCTCTCACCTTCAGTCCAGGCTCGAGAGGAACATTCTATGTCAGTTTGAGTAGCATTAACGGATTCAGCGGGAATGTCACCCTGTCCGACAAAGTTAGCAATAATCAACTTACAGCGGCGCTCGGGTCCCAACTTGTCTATCTTCCCGCGACGGGAACAGTCTCCACCACACTGGTCGTAGGTTCTTCAGTCCAAGGAGGCTACACCATTACAGTTACTGCATCGACTGGAAAACTTAGCAGAAACCTTCAGGTCACTGTCTCCGTGACGACTCAGCCAGACTTTTTCCTCTCAGCTAACCCGATATTCTTGGCGATCCCTCAAGGGTCCTCCGCGAATTCCACGATAACAGTGACGGGTGTAAACGGATTGTTAGGTAACGTTAATGTTCAATCTGGAGTAAAGCCTAGTGGACCAATCGTCTCCCTTAATCCTACTAGTGTACAGCTAGCTTCCGGCGGGTCGGCTTTGTCAATATTAACGGTCACCGTGTCCCCTTCTGTTCAGGCAGGGCTTTATTCCATAACAGTAACCGGGAGCGACGGGCCAAACCATCCAGTAATATTGACTCTTTTCATAACCCGGCCAGTGGCTGATTTCAGCCTCCATGTCTCTCCAAACTCTCAAACAGTCGCCGCTGGCGGCTCCACTAGCTACAACGTCAGTCTGACGAGTCTCGATGGCTTCTCCGGCAATGTTACACTCACCGATAGCAGACAATCGGGCTTCAACTCTTCGCTGAACCCATCGGTCGTTGTTCTGACGGCCGGTAGCTCAGCGAGTTCCACCCTCACAATCACCACAACGTTCACAACCGCGCCAGCAACCTACACTTTCACCATTACCGCGAAGAGTGGTTCCACGATTCACTCCATCGCCATAACTCTCTTTGTTACCGCAGCCCCAGATTTCACCATCACGTCCAATCCTCCAAGCAAGACGATGCTTGCGAGTGATCTAGCCAGCACCACGATCGCACTGAACAATGCAAACGGGTTCGCGGGCATAGTAAGCTTAGCCTCCACCATATCTCCAGCAAACGGCTTGAGATGCGCCCTAAGCCCTTCAAGCATCAGTGGTTCACAGACATCAACACTCTCCTGCGGCGGCCCCACAGGCAAGTACACTGTCATGGTAACCGGAACTAGCGGAAGCTTGACTCGATCGACAAACGTCACTTTCACAGTGCAAGACTTTACGGTTTCCGCGAATCAGACGACGATAAGTCTCACAGTTGGTAGCTCGGTAAACTCTACGATTACGATAACTTCACTTCAAGGCTTCAACTCTTTGGTAGGTCTTGCTTCCTATCCCTCATCCCCGTCCATTGCGGCAAGCCTAAACCCAGTCAGCATTACTGGATCCGGAACCTCAATTCTGACGATCTCAGGCGGGACTCCTGGTTCGTACACAATCAATGTCACAGGAACCAGTGGCTCTCTATCTCACAGCATCACCGTCAACGTTACCGTCAACTCTGCTCAGGACTTTACGATCTCCGCCAGTCCGGTATCGCTAACTGTTCTCGCCGGAGTCCAGGGGATTTCGAACGTGACGATAAGCTCAGTAAATGGTTTTACGGGAACAGTTAATCTTGCCAGCTCAGTTTCCGGAGGATCTGCTCTCAACTGTACACTGAATCCGCCAAGCGTTTCGGCTGGTTCGGGAAAATCTACGCTATCGTGCAGCGGGTCCGCCGGCTCATACACAGTAATTGTATCAGGCACCAGTGGTGGCATTACTCATTCGACTACCGTGGCATTCACAGCGAATCCTCAACCCGACTGTAGTATCTCAGCGGGATCAGCCCAGCTGACCGTAACAGCTGGCGGCAATAATTCTACTCAGCTTCTCCTGCAAAGCCTCAACGGCTTCTCTGGAAACATTACCCTGACCGCCGCATCTTCTCCGTCTGGTCCAGTCGTCTCGTTAAGCCAAACCAACCTGGTCCTCGCATCAGGAGGATCAACCACCTCCATGCTGACTCTCTCGACTATGACTTCCACCTCTACCGGCACATACACTATCACAGTGACGGCTTCGAGCGGAACGTTGGGGCGGAATGCGACCATCTCCCTCATTGTGTCCAACCCGTCCGGTCAGAGTAGCTACTCAGTAAGCATCACAGTGGCCGGACTGCCATCCAGTCTCAACACAGGTCTCTACGCAAATGGAACGCTCACTCATATGGCGGCAGGGGGAAGCACCGTCAGCGTCAGCTTCCCGTCTGGAACCTCCAATCTAATTGGAGTAGATTCGTTGGTGGCTCAGAGCAATCAGACCAGATACGTCTCTAGTCAAGGCACCGTTCTCGTCACCGGAGCGGCATCGCTGACCTTCACGTACGGAGCCCAGAATCTGTTGACGGTAGCAGGGACACCCTCCTCTGCAGCGAGCTTGACCCCAGCAGCAGGCTCCTACTGGCTGAATGCATCGGCCACACAAGGTCTTTCGGCCAAGTCCGCGGTCTGGACCTACTTCTTCGACCATTGGTCCATCGACAACGTAACGATAAGCACCTCCGCCACCGTACAGGTCTTGATGAACACTCCCCACAGGGCTATCGCTTACTTCGACGGCGCCGTTCCTGCGACATTCAATACAGCAGGGACTGCCCAGCGGGTCTTCAACGCCACCGATACCGTCATTGTTGGGGCCGAAGTGTCCCAAGGAACCTACACCGTGACGGGAATAGTCACAACTATCAAGGCTCCTTCGGGAACATTACTGGTGGCCAACGCTACGATGAGCCCTGTCTCAGGAAATCCTGGATTCAACTACTCATACAACTACATCGTGAACAATGGGGCTTCGGGACAGTACTCCTACATCATCTACGTCACCTTTTCGAACAAGAAGGTGATGACTTATGCCAACACCTTCAATCTCATGATGGTTCAAACCTCGGCCTCAATCCCGACCGCTGTCTTACCGGGGGCATCCTATAGTGCCAATTTCACGATCACAGTCAGGGGTAGCGAAGCTCACAATATTGTCTTCTATCTGGACCTGCCGCAAGGCATGAGCCTCACATCCATCACGTTAGGAGGACAGGCCAAACCGTTCTCTTCGAGCCTCAGCCCGATTAATGGCTATACCAGGTTCGCTGTGAGCATAGGATTCTTGACAAGCGGGGGAAGCGTCCAAATCTCTGCGAACGTTAGCGTGGCTGCGAACATGCTGCCACAGCAGACGATCATCTACTTCCACACCGCATGGACCACATACCAGAACTACGCTTACTCAGAATACTTGAAGGCTCAGACTATCACAATCGCTTAGCAGGTCCCGCGCCAAGCGCAGCCGTCTACGCTTCATTCCAGATCCAGTCCGCCCCTATCAAACTCCAACAGTCACCTGACTCGACGGGGTCTATCGGTTATTTCAAAGCTGACGGAGCGGTGGTCAAGGGTCAATATTGGAGCCTCGGGCGGGGTTTGAACCCGCGACCCTGCGGGGCAGAATCCTGCCTTTCCGCTTACGAGGCGGATGCTCTCTGTTGCGAGACGCATCTACCAGGCTGAGCCACCGAGGCGCTGGCTGAGCGGCGTCAAAGTCTTGACTTAAAGCTCTACCATTGATGGACAGTGGGGACCCGAATGGACAAGGTCGGGCTTAGCGAACGCGGAATCATAGAGGCTTTGAGAAGACGATTTGATTTCAGGCCCACACTTCCGCTCGGGTTTGAAGAAGATGTCGCCGCGTATCCCTTGTCCCCGCAGAAGTTGATCGTTTTGAAGACTGACATGCTCGTAGGGAGTACCGATGTTCCACCTGGGATGACTCTTCGACAGGCGGCTAGAAAGGCGGTGGTCGCAACCGTTAGCGATTTTGCCGCAAAAGGCGTGCGTCCCAAAGCACTCTTGGTATCTCTAGGGCTCACTTCTCCCGTGAGACGAACAATGGTGGTTGAGTTAGGGCAAGGGCTGAGTCAAGGGGCGCGAGAATATGGTTGCCGGATCATTGGTGGGGATACGAGCGAGTCAAATGATCTTATCATTGACTGCATCGGCTTTGGGCTAGCCAAGTTTCAGAGTATCCTGCGTAGAGACGGTGCTAGGCCCGGAGACATCATAGCAGTCACGGGGGATTTTGGCAAGACCAGCGCCGGACTCCGAGTTCTTCTCTCTAGAAAGCAAGAGCTAGCCGAAAAATTTGCGAAATTGGTCCATTCCGTGCTCCATCCTGTAGCAAGGCTTGAGATTGGCCTTAGGCTGGCCCGGACTAGGTCCGTGAGCAGTTCCATCGATTCGAGCGATGGACTTTCTTGGAGCCTTCACGAAATAGCTCGTCTGAGCCAAGTGAGTATTGCCCTGGAAACGATTCCAGTGGCGCCAGAGGTGAGAGTATTCGCCAAACAGCGAGGTCTCGTCCCCGAAGCACTAGCGTTATTCGGGGGAGAAGAATACGAGCTAGTCTTAGCAATCAAGAAAGGCCGATTTGAGGGTGTGAGACGAGACATTCCTTCACTTCGAAGAATCGGCATTGTGAAGAGTGGTTCGGGAGATGTGATTGCGAGTTTCGGTGGAAAGACTAGGAAAGTAGATCCTCACGGGTACGAGCACTTCACTTACAATGTTACCGTCAGGTCTTGAGGAGGCCCTTGAGCCGTAAAACTTAGGTTAGTCTAGCTTTATTAGAGCCTACTAAAATACTATCAACTGTGTTCTACCCACGGCGCCAGGCTGGTGTTAGAGGATGACGGAACTACTAGAGGTTCCCCTACAGTACAAGTCCCGGAGCTTCATACGTAACCTGGCCGTGTATTTTGGACCGGCCCTTGTTGTAAGCGTCGCCTACATGGACCCTGGAAACTACGGAACAGACATCGTAGGAGGATCATCCTTCGGCTATACCATGCTCTGGGTCGTATGGCTTGCTGGGATTATGGCCATGCTTCTCCAATATCTCTCAGGAAAACTGGGAATTGCCACGGGTCATTCTCTGCCGGCCATGATACGACTGCACCTGAAGGCCCCTCGCTATGTTATTCCCTACTGGCTCGCATCGGAGGCGGCCGCCGCAATGACGGATCTGGCCGAGTTTCTGGGAACTGTCATAGCTCTGTACCTGCTCTTTGGGGTTCCCCTGATCTATGGAACTTTTCTCTCGGTCTTAGACGTACTGTTGATACTGGGTATCACTCGGGGGAGGGCCCGGAGACTCGAATACGCATTTCTGTTATTTGTTTCAATCATAGGATTCGGATACCTGTACGAGATCTTCCTAACATCTCCAAACACGGCAGGGATTCTGAGAGGCTCAATCATACCAACTCTAAGCACAGTACCCGAACTCCTTCTTGCGGTCGGAGTCATCGGAGCGACGGTCATGCCTCACGCTGTTTTCCTCCATTCCGCACTGGCAAACGATAGGGTAACTGATCCGAGGGTGGAGGTCAAGAAGTACGTATTGCGTCTTCATCAGGCTGAGAGTATCATAATGTTCACGATGGCGGGCCTAGTTAATGCGGCCATAATGATAATGGCTGCCGCGGCATTTTATCCCAAGATATCCGTTCCTACAATAGACATAGCGTACAAGACACTCCTTCCACTCTTCGGTCCTCCCGCCGCAGTGATCTTTGGAATAACCCTTCTATCATCTGGATTATCCTCGTCCACAACTGGCACATTGGCTGGCCAAGCGATCATGGAAGGAATGCTTGGAAAGAAGATCAATCCATGGATGAGGCGTCTCGTCACGAGATTCGTTAACACCATTCCTACCACCATCGCGATCCTTCTTGGATTGAACCCGCTCATAATCCTCGTATACAGCCAAGTAGCCCTCAGCCTCCTGCTTCCTCTCCCTCTCGTACCTCTCTGGTGGTTTACTCGAAATAGGGATCTGATGGGAGTATTCACAAACCGGAGAATCACAACGATCTTAGCAGGAATCTTCGTTCTTCTCATTATCGGGCTGAACATAATGCTCCTCTACTTCACTTTCACCGGAGCCTCTTAGAACTCCAGACAAGGATACAACTCCGGGGATTCTTACCGAACCGTAAGTCACAAGAACCCTCCATGTAGGCGTTCGCGCAGTTTCCTTTGACAAAAACTGCGGAGGTTTACAATGTTCCTCGTGGCACAGCCTATCTTACTAGCCAGCAGGTCCTCCTCTACGTCTCTTACCTAGTATTCTACATTCTGTTAGCACGCATTCTCAACAAGACAGAGGTCGGCGAGGTCGCTGTCCTTGCCCTTATTCAAGCACTTCTCACGGGACTAATTTCCGGCTCATTGCCGCTCGCTGCAACCCGCTTCATATCGAGAAGTATGGTGGCAGGGGATACTCAAGCTGCTGCGGGCGTAGCCAGGGTGACTCTGAGAGCTTCGCTTGCTCTAGCGGTTCCAGTGGTCGCGCTTGCCATTCTGTTTTCGCCGTATCTCAGCGGCTTCCTACGTGGCGCCACAGACCCGGCGAACCTATTGCTCGTGACCTTCATTGCTTCCTTCTTTCTCGATCTGATGGCTCTCTTCACGGCATTCTTCATAGGCGTCGGACGATACGCGCAGACTCTGTATCAAAACGCCCTGTTCGTTCCTCTCAGTAGAGGACTTGGGCTCGTTTTGGCATACTATGGTTTCAGAGTCCTGGGTATCGTTTCGGGCTGGGCGATAGGAGCAATCGTAACTGTTCTTCTATCCGTCTATCTTTGGCATGGCCAGTTTCCAAAAGGGGGCAGCTATCCTCTGCGGCCGATATTGGCCTTCAGCCTCCCGGTGTTCGCGTCTGCCTTGATTACGCTGGGACAGCAATGGGGTGACATGGGCATCATATACGTACTATTGGGCCCTACCATACTCGGCCCCTACTACCTGGTAGTGTCCAGCGTAAGCTTTCTGTCAGTACTATGGATGCCGGTGAACCAGGCGATCTATCCCGCGCTTTCCGCTGCTCACTCGACGGGCGATCCTAGAGAAGTCTCGGATAGATTAGCTACAGCTTTCAGGCTGATCAATTTGACGGTTATTCCCGTTGGTGCTGCTCTAGCGGCGATAACTCCGACTGCTCTAGATATCGTATATGGCGCATCCTACGTTGCCGAGGCGCTAACGTTATCGATTCTCTCTCTGTCCTCTATCTTCGTGGCTCAAGGGGTCTTGTTGGTCACAACCTTGCAAGCTGTAGGTCATACCAGACGATACTTGGCGGTCACGCTTGTATCCACCATCCTGTTCATGGGATTCGTGGGGTTGGCAGCTCTCCCGATCGGAACCCTGGCCGGCGCCATCGGTCGGGCCCTTCTCTCGATACTGATTGTATCCCTTGCGAGATTCTCGCTTCGCCATGAAGTTTCAACGCATATCGATTCTGCATTGTCAAAGGCAATTCGATTGGCCGCAGGAGTGGGATTGCCCTTGCTGTCCCTTGATCAATTCTTCCTCCTGTATCATCCTGTTAGACCCATCTTTCAGCTAGCTATCCTCTTTGGGTTGTTTGTGGTGCTATACGGCGGCTTTAGCCGCCAGTTGCAAGTGTTTCATCATGGAGATTTCGCGATGCTTCATGATGTGCTTCCGAAAAGATTGCGGCCTTACCTGAA
>WNGN01003138.1_pt1 | contig 17872 bp, 15 predicted proteins | sample 5400561 | NCBI WGS metagenome assembly WNGN01 (sample SAMN13153379, study PRJNA577476) | soil metagenome | isolation source: 115 cm soil or saprolite under Garry oak tree replicate 2 | place: USA:California | collected 2016-06-15
CGAGATCAACTGTTGCCAAGATTCATGCTTGGCGAGGGTCTTCAATGCAATGACCGTCGGCGGCAACATGGGAAAATTGCCGGACTTTGCCCGATCCAGTGCTGTTTCAGGCGTCATCCAAAGACTTTCCGCCACCTCTTCCGAGCAAGCAAGAGGAATCTGATGTTCCGGAAGTGCCGCCAGATAGAATCGGGTATCAAATCGGACTGGGTATTTTTCCGGCGTGATTCGGTGGAAGAGATAAGTCATGCGACTCAAGTCAACAAACAGCTGCTCTGATTCCAATAGATGAGGTAAGTCGATGCGACCTTCCGACAAAGCTTTACGTTTTTCCGCCAGTCGCGTAATTGTACCATTGGGCTTGCCATCTGAAGGCTCGCCGTCTTGTTTTACGAAGAAGTGAATTCCGCTTTCCTCAAAAAGCTCTCTTGCGGCGGCGACCCAATGACCAAGGGACATCTCAGGACTGACGTCGTCACCCAGAATCGACAGGGCTTCGGATGGCGACAGTCCCCTGCAGCGGCAGAACATCCTCTCCGAATAATCCTGCTTTTCGACTGCGCCGCCGGGAAAAACCAAATAGCCACCCAGAAATGGCATCTCCTGCGGGCGGCGGGTGAGCAGGACTTCGAACCCGATGGCTGCTCTAGGTCGAATCACGATGATAGTTGAAGCCTTGCTTGGGACGATCATTTGAGTCATAGACGCTACCAAGTGTAGGGGCATGGCGTGTCGCCCCTGTATTATTATTTTATCTCTTACAACATACCCCCTGGGAATCTGCGCCGGCAACGGCTCTCACGGAGGGACTTCCGATATGGATATGGGCTCCGGTGGCCGCACCGGGAACGGCGCTTCTAAAGGCAATGAAAGGGACACCCGCCTGCCGAAGATATGACAAAAGCGACCGTCCTTCATTGCTGTCGGGGTGGAGCGCCACGTCCATTGCGTTTCTATGATCAAACCTCAGGCGATCGTGGGTGGGTGTCTGCCCAAACGCAGTAATCGGCAGGACGTGACCAAAGGCCTGGGAAAAAAATTTCTCGATCTTCGCTGCGTCGGCCAGAGACCATGACGCGGTCCCGTTAAAGCGAATCAGCGTGCCGCTCTCGCTATACCCGCCAGGCGCCATGGCCGGCAGCCCCACCAGCACGTCCCGCATAGACGCCTCGGTGATGGCGATGTCGGTCTCGGCGATCCAGCGCTTATCTTCGTCCATGCGGATCATTGCTGCGGCGCGAGCACGCTCGGTTTGGTTGAGTTCCGCGCGAGAGATCAGTCCCTGATTATAGAGCTCCTGCCGTTGCCGATACTCAGCTGTCAACTTTTTTACTTCGTCTTCGTGAAGGGCGAGAAGCTTTTCTGTACCGGCGCGCGTCTGTTTCATTTTTTCTATAGTATCGGCGCGCAATCTTGCAAGTTCAGCGTCGGAGGCAGAGCTCCTTGAAGCCGAACCCGTTGATTTGTTGGCCTTGTCTTGCGCGCTCGCGGCGTTGGAACTTATGGTCGAAAGGAAAATAGCGAGGCCGAAACCGATAAATCCCAATGAACCCGGTGAAGCGAGCTGCGCGAAGCGGTTAAACATTCGCTCAAGTCTATGGGGTCCGATTCCGGTGGTCAAGGGAGTCATTCCGGTACCTAGATCTTGAGTTGTGAACCACGCGGTGAAATAAGATGGAAGCGAATTTGGGATCACATCCTAAAAGCGGGACTGGCCATGAAACGCGTCCGAATCATGAAGCCATTTGTATTCGGCATAATGATTCTTTTTGCCGTGTCTGTATCCAGTTTGTTCAAGCGACATGAGCACAACGCTATATCACTGGCTCGCCGATCTGGTCGTCTTGCTTCACGTCGCATTTGTCGTCTTCGCCGTCTTCGGCGGGCTCTTGGCCGTGAGATGGCGCCGCGCGATGTGGATTCATTTAACAGCGGTCGCTTGGGCGGTCATCGTAGAATTTTTCGGCTGGATATGTCCTTTGACGCCGCTCGAGAACTGGCTCCGGTGGAACGCAGGAGAAGCCGGTTACCGCTCCGACTTTATTGCGCACTACGTCCTTCCGGTTCTTTACCCCGAAGGATTGACACGTGAGATGCAGATCGCATTAGGACTCCTGGTCATCGCAGTGAATCTGGCAATCTACGGCTGGATCTTTCGATCCAACCGAAGAATCAAAGATTGTTGAGCGTTTGCCCGTCCTTCGACCAGGCTCAGGACGAACGGAGGGAGCTATGAAATGGCGGGTGACTTTCCGCTAAAGCTGGCTGTAGGTGAACACCGCTGAATCGGAAGCGCAGGCACGATCCTCGACTCCCGTGCAAAAAAAAGGCCCGGCAATTTTCTCGCCCGGGCCTTTTTTTTCGCCACTGTAGCGCTGCCAGATCAACTGGTTTGCGTCTCGGCTCAAGAACCCACTGCTTCTTTCAGAACCACTTTTCTTGCAACATTGGCGTCCAGCTTGAGCGTCAATTCCGCGATTTCGCTGCCGCGGGCAAACCAAACGCCGTCGTGTTTGCGCATGTACTGGATGATTTCTTTCAAGATTCGCGCCCGGCCGGGTCGGCTGGAAATATAGGGATGGAACTGAAACGGACAGAACGTCGGGCCCAGTTTTGATTCTTCGTACAGCTCGTCGAACAGCCCTTTCCAGATGACGAGCGCATCATTGGGTGTGCCGGAATCGCGATGGCCATAAGTCCGGCCATCGCCGAACGGTTGCCGCGGCAGCTCTACCAGTGTCCGATCATCGTGCTCCCACAGAAACGGCAAGTCATAAGAAAACGAATTGCTGTTCCAGAGATACTCGTTCTCCATCAGCAGTTGCAAGCTGTTGGGGCTTTGGGTGCAAGAGCGCCATCCGACCGGCCGCTTCCCAGTGCGCTTCTCGATCATCGCGGTAGTCTTTTGTATAACTTCCCGTTCCTGCTCCAGGGTCAGATCCCGCGCCACTTCGTGATGATAGCCGTGGCCGGCGATCTCGTGGCCGTTTTGCACGATCGCTTTCACTTGCTCCGGATAGCGCTCGGCGATGCCGCCGCAGGTGAGAAACGTCGCTCTGACTCCTGTCTCTTCGAGAATCCGGAGAATCCTCCAGATGCCGGTCCTCGGTCCGTATTCCGCCTGGGTCCATTCTTCATGATTCATCTTGCCGTTCTTATCCGGCTTCACGTCCTCCCCACCCTGAAAGTCAAAGGTCAACGTGACGGCCATGCGCCGGCCATCCGGCCATGCCAGTTTATCCTTAACGTGACGCTCTTGAATCATTTTCGTGGCTCCTTTCCCGGTAAAGAGTAGCGACCCCGTGAACCTAGCTTACTCGTTTGGCGCTTGCAAGTATCATACAGCCCTTGGGGAAACTCATTAGCTTAAATAGAGTCAAGAATAGTCAAAGCTACTCCTCAGCGACACACACCGTCGGCACGAGGTCCGGTAGCAAAAATTTCGTAGACAGGTAATTTTTGCACGCCCGTTTCCGACTGCGGCTCCTTTAAATACTCATCTGGCAACTGTTACACCCTGGCATGTTTGCTGCTCCTGTGCGAGTGCGCCATGGCGGTTCGAAAGAAAAACAAAATAAAGGAGGAAGAATTGATAATGCGTATGATAAATAGATTGTTTCCTTTCCGGCTGGTGATAGCTTTCGCGGCTGTCCTGCTGATCGGGGGTGTGGCATCTGCCGACATTACCGGTCTAGACTTTGCCAGCGTTGATCTCCAGGGGAACCGTACTGAGGTGAAACTGACAGTTTCTGCGGTGTGCAGCAACAATACTGATACCGAGAACGTGACCGTGTACATTTATCAAAGCGTCGGCCGGCTCGTAATGATCGGGACTGGGGCTTCTAGTGGTTTGCTCTGTACGGGTGGGACGGACAATTTGGATATTACGGTCAGCTTGCCAGGCGGCAATCTCAAATTTCAGCCTGGGCCTGCTACGCTATACATCAGCGGCTATACATCTACTACAGATCCAACCACCCACGTAACTACTACTAGTCCGACCTTCGAAATCGGCGCCAGGGTTAATCTTCACTAAATAGGTCAGTCTTACGAGCGATATTGCACTTGGGTGTAAGCCGGCTCTCTCTTGTCATGGCGTCGTTTACACCTAAGTGCAGTCGCAACCGCGCAACCAACCGCGAACCAACCATCTAAACTTCCTAACTCTCCATCTGTAGAAATCGAGAATTTATCACCGGCATCGTCGTACATCCTGCGGGCGAGCTGCGCGTCCTTAATGCCGAGTTTTTTCTGAATATAGAGGACCATGATTTCCGGGTTGTCCTGGTAGAATTTCAATGCTCGAAACTCCAAACTCGGAACTGCCAATCCGCCTAAGCATGCGCTTCGGCCCAATTCGAGCCGGTATGCACGTCCACGGCAAGACCACAGCGAAGATCCGCAGCTTTAGTCATCTCTTTTTCAATTAACCCCCGCGCATGCTCTAGTCTCTCCCCGGGCACCTCGAAGACGAGTTCGTCGTGGACGGTCAGGAGCATCTTAGCAACCGGTTCCTTCCGCAGGGCGGCGTCGACGCCGATCATCGCCTTCTTGATAATGTCGGCGGCGCTCCCTTGAATCGGCGCATTGAGCGCCATCCGCTCGCCTAACGCGCGCAGCCGGAAATTGGACGAGCGGAGCTCCGGCAGATAGCGGCGCCGCCCGAACATGGTGGTCGTGAAGCCGTCGATCTTCGCCTTCTCGACCTGGGACGTGAGAAACTCCTTCACTTTGGGAAACTGCGCATAATAAGCTTCGACAAAGTTTGCCGCCTCGTCCATTTCCACTCCCAGCCGTTGTGAAACTCCATAGGTCGACATGCCATAGGCGATGCCGTAGGAGAACTGCTTGACTTGGTTCCGCATCGCCGAGGTAACGTCGGCCAAAGCGATGCCGTATACCTTGGCGGCAATCATCGCGTGAAAGTCGTGTCCCTGCGCGAACGCCTGGCAAAAAGTCTCATCCTCGGAAAGGTGCGCCAGCACGCGGAGTTCGATCTGCGAGTAATCGGCCGAGAGCAACACGTGATCCGGCGGCGCGATAAAAGCGCGCCGGATCTGGCGGCCCGCTTCGCCGCGAATCGGAACGTTTTGCAGGTTGGGTGCGATTGATGACAGACGTCCGGTGGCGGCGGTGGTCTGCTCATAGGTCGTATGGATTCGATGGCTCTCGGGGTCGATGAGCGCCAGCAGCATTTCGGTAAAGCCGTTCTTTAGCTTCGAAACCTCGCGGTATTCGAGCAGCGAGGCGACGATCGGATGAGTGCCCGCAAGCTTTTCCAATTCCGCGGCATCCGTGGAGTAACCGGTCTTGATCTTTCTGGTTTTTGGCAGGGACAACTTCTCAAAGAGAATGCGCTGGAGCTGAGGATTGGAGTTCACATTGAACTCCTCACCCGCGAGCTCCTGAACGGTACGCTCGAGGGTTGCCATTTTTTGTCCGAAGTCGGCATTCAATTTCTCCAGATAGTCGCGGTCGACGAGAATGCCGTTATGCTCCATGCGCGCTAGCACCTCGACCAACGGGAACTCAAGGGAGGTTGCAAGCTCCCAGATGCCTTGATTTCGGAGCCGCTCTTCAACGACCGGTGCGACGGCGCGGACCGCCACCGCTTCCCGACACACGCGAGATTTCTCGTCTTCGCTGAAAGAGAGACTTGTCTGCTCGCCCGTTTGCGGCTCGGCCTTGTCCGCGTCCATTGAGACGCCGAGATAGCGACCGACCGTGTCTGTTAAAGTGTACCCGGAAGCGGAGCCCGGCTCGAGGAGATACGAGGCGATCTTCGTGTCACAGTGAAGTCCTTGAATTTCGACCCCGGCGGTGAGGGCCGAGCGGTAAAGCAGTTTAGCGTCATGAGCAATCTTTCGTCGGTTAGGATCCTTGAGACAGCCGGCAAGCCGATGAATTGCTTCGGAAAAGGGCAGAACCCGCGCTTCGCCGGGCCTATCGCACAGGGCAACCCACTCCTCACTCCATGCAAACGCTACGGTCTCGCTCCCGCGCAGATCTTTCTCCGAGACAAAATCTGAGATCGAACTAAGTTCGAGCGAGGGCGAAACGGCCGCAGCGTGAAGCTTGAGCTCTTTGAGGCGCTCGTGGAGACTGCGGAATTCAAGCGAGGTGAAAAGTTTGCGGACCACTTCATCATCCCATGGTTCGAGGCGAAGATTGGCTGGATCGAGATCCAGCGACACGTCGTCAAGCAAACGCCCGAGCTCTTTGTTAACACGCACCTGGTTTGCATGGGCCTTGATCCCGTCGCGCAGTTTTGGCGTAAGCTCGTCGGCATGGGCGATGACCGATTCAATATCACCGTATTTATTAATCAGCTGGGCGGCGGTCTTGTCGCCGATACCCGGAACGCCGGGAAGATTGTCTGAGGTTTCGCCCTTGAGCGCGACAAAATCGGTCCATTTCTCCGGTGGGATACCATAACGCTCTAGCACAGTCGGAGCATCGTAACGGATCACATCGGAAATTCCCCGGCGAGTCATGATGACAGAGACGCCGTCTCGCACCAGTTGGAGAATGTCTCGGTCGCCGGTAACGATAATGACCTCGAATTCCTCTTCCCTAGCATGTTTGGTCAAGGTTGCGAGAAGATCGTCGGCTTCGTAGCCTTCAAGCTCGACGGCAGGAACCCGTAGCGTCTCCAACACCTCGCCGATCAACGGAAGCTGCTGCTTAAACAGGTCGGGCGTTGCGGCTCGTCCCGCCTTGTACTCCGCGTACCGATCCACTCGGAATTGCGGCACCCCTTTGTCGAAACAAACGACGACGCCTTGGGGGCGTTCGTCTGCCAAAAGCTTGATAAGCATCGCGGTAAAGCCATAGACGGCATTGGTCACTTGTCCCGATGAAGTAACCAAGGTGTCGGGCAAGGCGAAAAAAGCGCGAAACGCAAGCGAGTGGCCATCGAGCAGAAGCACCTTCCGCGCGTTGCTGCTTGCGGTTGCTGCTGCCACGCTTCGGTCGGATTTCCCGACGGGCTTCTTGGTATTTTTAGGGCTCACATTTAGTAATCTACCCGTTGGTTTTGTTTGCAGCAAGCTCGCGACATGCGGCTTGGCTCGGATAGAATCTCCTTTGTAGTGTGATTCCTAGAGGATCAAAAGGAAGAGTGAACGAAAAACTTTACGACCCAACCGGATTTACGCGAATCAACCTTCAAGGCCCAGGTAAAAATGAACTACCAGTTACTTGACGCCGCTCGCCAAGAACATTTACAAGCCCAGAACCCGGGAAAGTGGAGATCTTAGAACAGGGAACGGTCACAACCGTCCCCTAGGACACCGCCAATTTCTGCCACAGGTTTATTGCAGGGCAAAAAGAAGTGTCTTGATGCGAACCTAAGAGAATGAACCGAGATCAACCCTCAAACGCTGGCCACCAGCGCACGCTGGATTAGCGACTTTGCCATGCTTACTTTATAGACGTTGTCCTTCAGCGGCTTCGCGCCTTCGAGGGCGATTTCGCCGGCTTTCTGCGCGGTAGCGTCGTCAATCTTTTTGCCGCGGAGAAATTCCTCGGCCTTGGGCGCCCGCCACGGGGTCGGCGCAACGCCGCCCAAGACGACTCGCGCATCGCGCGCGACTCCGCCGCTGCTTTGCACGACGGTGGCGACGCTGACAATAGCATGATCCCAGGCGAGCCGCTCACGCACCTTGTGATAGAAGCCTTTGCTGCCTGCCTTGGGATAAGGAACGAAGATCTCGGTAACGATCTCGCCCGGCTTGAGAATATTTTCATGCTTAAAATCAACTTGCGGCAGAACAAAAAACTTTTCCAGCGGGATCACTCTCTCGGCCGCCGCGTTGGCGATCCTGATCTGCGCGTCGAGAGCGACGAGCGCCGGGGCGGTGTCCGACGGATGAACGATATAGCTCGGCCCCGCGCCGAGAATCGCATGATAACGGCTATCGCCCGCCACGGAATAGCAGATCTGCCCGCCTTTTCTGAGACAATCGAAACTCGCCGAGCGAAAGTACCAACAGAAAGGCCGCTGGCAGATGTTGCCGCCGATGGTTCCGGCGTTGCGGATCTGCGGCGACGCCGCTTCCGCCGCCGCGTCTGAAAGAATCAGCAGCTTCTCTCTGACTGCCGGGTGCTCTTCGATTTCGGAAAGCGTGGTCAAGGCGCCGATGCGGAAACCGCCGCGCTCTTCTTTGATGGTGTTGAGGCCGGGAATGGTCTTGAGGTTGACGACATAGTCCGGCGTTATCACCCGCTCCTTCATGAGCTGCAGGATCTCGCTCCCGCCGCTCACGACAATCGCACTCTTTTTCTCCTGCTGAAATTTTTGCAGCAGCGCAGCCGCTTGCTTCACGCTTTTGGCATCGATGTTTTCGAAAGTTTTCATGGCCGTTCCCTCCTCATCAGACCTGGACAGCCTGCAAGATCTTGCCCGGAGTAATAGGCAATTCTTTGAAACGTTTTCCCGTGGCGTTGAAAATCGCATTGGCAATCGTCGCTACCGCTGCGGTAATCGGCGGTTCGCCCACGACCTTGCCGCCAAAGCAGCCGTACGGGTCGTAATTTTCTATGAAGATCACCTCCACGTCCGGCGTTTCCAGGTGAGTGGGCACCTTGGCGTCGCGATAGTTGGGATTGATCGGAATCCCGGTCACCTTATCGATCAACAGTTCCTCCGTGAGCGCCATGCCGATTCCCTGCACGATGCCGCCTTTTACCTGGCTCTCCGCGGTGAGACGGTTGAGAATCGTGCCGCTATCGTGAGCGGCAACGTAGCGCGTGATCTTTACGTGACCGGTCCACGTGTCCACCTCGACCTCGGCGAAGTGAGCGACAAAACTCTTGCCCTCGACCTCTTTCGGAAAACTGGGATTCGTCGTCGCGCGGCCGATCAAATCGCCGGAATCCTTCACAATCCGTCCCAGGGGCAGTTTTTTAGAAGGATCGGATTTTGCGAAAACCTGCCCGTCCCGCAGATCCAATTCTTCGGGCTTGGCCTTAAATTCGTTAGCCGCCAGAGCGAAAATTTGTTTTCTCACGTCCTCAGCTGCAGCCACCACCGCCGGCCCGGTGAATGAGGTGGTGCGGCTGCCGGACTCGCCGACTGAATAAGGTGTAACGTCGGTGTCACCGTTAGTGACCTGAATTTGATTGAGCGGAATGCCCAGAGCTTCCGCGGCGATGATGGCCATAGTGCTCTTGGCGCCGGTGCCGATGTCGGTGACGCCGACCAGGACATGGGCCGTGCCGTCCGGGTTGACGCGAATCGTCGCCGCGCCGAGGCCCGACCTGTATGGATAACCGGCCAGCGCCATACCGATGCCATGCTTGACCGGTCCCGACGTCGCGCCGGGCTTGTGCCATTTCTCGTTCCAGCCGATTCGCTTGGATCCTTCGACGATGCACTGCTCGAGATAGTTCGATGTGAAAGGAGTCTTGTTCTTGGACAGACGAATGCGGTTCCTCATGAACATGTCGAGCGGGTTGATGCCCAATTCGAACGCGATCTGATCCAGAAATGAGGCAAAGCCGAAGACCGACTGCGGATAGGCGGGCGCGCGGTAGTTCGCCGCCACCACCGTGTTGGTATGGACCGGCAAAATCACCTTCTTAAAATTCGGGATCTGATAAAAGTCCGTTCCGCTTAGATTGCCGCTCTGTTTGCGGTACGCTCCCATGTTGGTCACGGCATCGAGCTGGACTGCCGTAATGGTTCCGTCCTGCTTCACGCCGATTTTGTAGCGCTGCTCTGAAGACCAGCGGCCGTGCATGCCTATGTAGTCATCTTCGCGGGTGAACTCCAGCTTGACCGGCTGGCCGCTGGCTCTAGCGAGCGCGGCGGCCATATAATCATAGTCCTGCGCCTGATTTTTGTTGCCGAAACCGCCGCCCATGTACTTGCAAACGACGCGCACTTTGCTGAGCGGCAGGCCGAAGTCCTTGGCGATGTCGGTGCGAGCGTTGGAGACGCCCTGGGTGGAAGCGAATACAGTCAATTTACCGCCGTCCCATTTCGCCACGCTCACGCGCCGCTCGATCTGGGCGTTGTTCACATGCTTTGAAATGTACGTGTCTTCGAAGACGCGGTCCGCTTCTTTAAAGCCCTCGTCCAGATCCCCCCATGACTCTTCGATGGGCGCGCTGAAGGCTCCCGTGCCAACGGACAGATTGCCGTTGGGCGCGATCTTGGGCGCGTCCGGCTTGAGCGCCTCCTTGGCGTCGAGCACGTGGGGGATCTTTTCGTATTTGATGTTGATCAGCCCCAAGGCGTCCTCGGCGATCTGGCGGTCCGTGGCCGCCACAGCGGCGACGGCGTCGCCCACGAAGCGCACCGGGTTATTAAAGATGAAGCGTTTGTGAGTTAATCCGCCGCTGGACCAAGGGATCTGAGTGTTGCCGTGATGAATCACCGCCTTCACGCCCGGCAGCTTCTCGGCTTTCGAGGTATCGATGCTGGCGATCTTTGCGTGGGGAACCGGACTGCGCAAAACGCGCGCGTAAAGCATGCCGGGGAGCTGGATGTCGCCGGTGTACTGCGCTTGGCCCGTTACGCGCTCATAGGCATCGATTCGCGGAGTTGTCTTGCCGACAATGGAAAATTCTTTTTCTGCTTGTGCCATGGCGACCTCCCTTTTACCGAGCCTTCGCGGCAGCGAGCACCGCCGCGACCTCGCGGTTATAATTGCCGCAGCGGCAGAGATTCCCGGACAGGGCTCTCCGCGCTTGGGCTTCGGTCGGTTGAGAATTTTTCAACAATAAGGCTTTGCCCGACATGATCTGCCCGGACGTGCAAAAGCCGCATTGCGGGCCGTCGTTCTCGATGAACGCCTGTTGCAGCGGATCCAGCTTGTCTCCCTTCGCCAGCCCTTCGATGGTGAGAATCTCCTTCCCTTCCATCCACACCGCGAGCTGGCTGCAGGAGTAAACGTTGCGGCCATTGACAATCACCGTGCAGGCGCCGCATTCGCCGCGGTCACAGCCGATCTTCGTACCGGTGAGGCCCAATTCATCCCGCAGGACCTCGCCCAAAGTACTTCGATGCTCAACCTCAACACGGTAATTTCTGCCGTTGACTTTGAGGTTGACTAGCGACTTTCCTCTGCCGGTGCCAACCGCCTCTGGCGTATAGGCCTCGGCCGGCTCCACGTTCAAAAGGCCCGTAGAGATTGAGCCGCATGTGACGATAAAAGGGTTATTATAGAAGTCTCGTGCATGTCAATGGGGAAAATGGACCTTGCCGCGGGCGCGCAAAATGTATAATCTCGGTGGTCGTTTCCATGGCTGAAAAACAAGCCCTGCAGTCCGAAGGAGCACAACTCGCCGAAGTTCTTAACGAGCTTGAAGCAGAGCACGCCGTCAAGGAGATCTCCGGCTGGGAGTCGGGTTTTGTAAATTTGAGCCGCGCCTTGGACGGTCTCCTTCCAGGACTCTATTTGCTCATCGGCCCGCCGGCGTGTGGCAAGACTTCGCTGGCCAAACAATTGTTGGACCAAGCGGCGATGAACAATTCCGTGCCGGGAATTTTCTTCAGCTTCGCCGAGCGCAAGAAAGAACTGAGAATCAAAACACTGGCGCGACTCAGTGGAGTAGAGAACCGAGAGATAAGACGAGGCAGCGCTTACTTGCTCCACTGGTACGGTGTGCCGAGACTTGGAAATGTCGACGCCGGCCAGCTACCGCCGAGTTGGGAGAAACTCAGGCGCTCGGCGGAAGGAGCGAGAAGCTGGTTAGATCTCACCTATATCGTTGAGTGCGATCGTCGCATGACGCTGCACGACATCGAAGATCAGATCCAGGCGGTCAAGCAAATCCAAGGTCGCGATCAGATAATAGCCGCGATCGATGATGCCCAACGTCTGGGTTTCAGCGAACAATCGCTGGAGAACCGTCTCGCCATCCTCGCGGATCAGCTGCAAGCAATCGCAGTGAACTCGAACGCTGCCCTATTCGCGGTCTGGCCCGATCTCCATGGCAAACGCGATACGACGCCTGATGCGTGGGCCGACAGAATACCGGGGGCGGATGTGGTTTTGGTGATGGAGCGAAACCAGAAGAGAACTGAAAAACTTACCCCACCCAATCAAGCAATCATCCTTCACATCGTCAAGAACCGCGGCGGTGAACGAGGCAGTCTCGCCTTTGAGTTTTCTCCTGCGTTTGCGAGATTTGTCGAAGCGGAACCGAGTTGAAAGAGTTAGGAGTGGCGATGGCTGCCCTGGGTGTTTAGGCCTTCCCAACGATAGCACTTGATCTCGCAGGCATGTCCTTCCACTACCACCGCTCCCACATAGCCGTCACACGGATCGAACTGAATGAGACACCAGTTTGGTACTGTCCCTTTGATCTGAACGCCTTCGTCCGTTAAGACGATTTCAACTTCATCCAGTTCCCCGCTCAGTCCCGTGCCTTTGGCCTTTAAGAATGCTTCCTTGCTCGTCCAACATTTATAAAACGCTTCCCGTTGAAGCCGGCTAGAAAGCGCGCGGAGAGCTATGACTTCCTTAGGAGTAAAAAACCGCTCGGCAACCTCTTCGAAGGGAAAATCCTCGCGAACGTGCTCCACGTCGACGCCGATCTCTCTACCGTGAATCACCGCCAAGAGTGACACCGCGTGGGAGTGGGACAGATTAAACTCGAACTTCTCCGCGGCAGGACCAAGGGCCAGCTTGGGCTTGCCGTTCGAACCGATTGAAAACTGCAAATCGGCGGGATTTGCATTCATATAAGACGCGAGGATGGACCGCAATGCGCCATGCGCGACGATGTATCGCCTGCGGTCCATTTCAAACCTGAATTTCAAGGCTCGTTCGCGCTCCTCTGATGACAGCAGATTCCGGCAACACTCCACACAGAGACCGGCATCGTCCATTTGGGTCGACCAGAGATGAACTTCGTTTTCACCTAGGTCGACATGTTCTTGAGGCAAGGACCACATAAGCCCGGATGGGAGAGAGTTGGACATGAACGGTGGGGTTATTCACCCAGGATGCTTGGCACAGGCGGCTCGTAAGCGGCCACCGCCGCGGCAAGCAACGAAAAATCGCCTATTCTTTTTTGTGCTCCAAATCGGCTTCTCGCGAAATTTTTTTCACGGGGATCTTGCGCTTTGATTCTGAAAGGATAAGATATGTCGGACTAGGTGAACCTCACCCCGTGAATTAGCTCCCGGTACAACGAGTGGTTTTTAAACTAGCTCTGCCAAAAGTTTAAAGCGTTTACCCCAAAGAGGAGGTAACTGCCATGTGGAGCCGAGTGTACCGCAATCATTTCATTATGGCTTTTCCCAGCTTCGATACTGCCACGAATGCCTGGGCGCCTCAAGCCGATATCAGCTGGAGCGGCGGGCCATCTCGCGATTCGGAGTTTGTCAGATTCCCAAAACGCTTCATGACCGAGAGAGAAGCGGTAACCTTTGCGCTAAGGAGGGGCCAAACGTGGATTAACAGGCGTCTCAGGCACTCGCATATCGGAATCGCTTCGGACCGTGGTCGAATAGTCGATATGATCGGGGCGCTGAAGGAAAGCCTCGCAAAGGCGGCTCCCGAGCAGCCTCGCCGAGATCAAGCCGCAGCAAAACGACGGACGGAAAGCACATTCACGTTTGACCAATTTAAATCCGCTATGGCTGAGAGTGGAGTTCATCTCAGCGAACGGACGTTGCAAAAAAGTTACACCGCATTGGTCAAGCTGCGCAAAAACAACCACTTGTCTTGGGCGGAACGTTCTCAGCAGGAGCTCCGAGCGGCCAAATCACCGGCGCGACGGCCGAGAGCTGCGCGGATTCCGCTCAGCGAGCGTGGCTGGCGCAACATTGGGTGATCTTGCAGCGACTCGAACTCCTTTAATTACCAAAAAAAGATCGTACCTTCCAAGCCGAACATACAGCACCAGCCTCCTTCTTTCTGCCGGGGAACCCGATTGGGAAAGCTTGAACTAGCAACAAGCACGCGCAACTCCCGTTGACAAACGATACGCGGCTTTTCTACAGTTACGAAACTTTAGCCGGGAGGTGACTTCGATGTCAGAGCCCATCCTCAAGGAAAAAGACGGAGACGTAACGACGATCACTCTGAACCGACCGGAGGTCGGGAACCGCCAAACCGATGCGACCTGGGCTCAGCTCACCGAAATGCTCGACATCGCCGCCAAAGAATCGCGGCTCATTGTCTTCAAAGGCGCGGGCGACGACTTCTGTTTGGGTCGCGAGGCCATGGGCCAGCAGAGTCCCGTTCTTGAAGCCTACGCCATACGTGAGCGAAGCGAGACGATTTTCAATCTCTACGGCGCGTTTCGCAGCGCAAAAGTTCCTATTATGGGCGTCGTTCAAGGCCGGGCGGTCGGGCTGGGGTGCGCCCTGGCGGCGCTTTGCGATATTACGATCGCCAGCGACAAGGCCCGCTTTCAACTTCCCGAAATGGCCCACAACATCATGCCGACCATCGCCATGTCCGCGCTGATCGATCGCGTGTCGCGCAAGGCCGCGACGTACTTAGTCTACTCGACCCAGGAGATCGACGCCCACAAGGCGCTCGTTTTCGGTCTGGTCAGCAACGTCGTTCCCGCCAACGAGCTTGATGCGGCGGTGGCCAGTCTCGTGGAGCGGTTTAAAAAAACTCCACTTCCGGCTTTGCTCGCGGTCAAAGAGTACGCCGGGTCCGCTTTCAGCATGAGCACCCAGGCAGCAAACGATTTCGCTCGCAACCTGCACGCTACCATCAATAGTTTTTCAGGAATGCGACCGTAAAAGAGATTTTCTTCTCATTATTCTCTGCCTATGTTATGGGCCGCGCGCAGGGCTCGAGACCAAAGGCACAGTCTGAGCCAAGTCCAGAGCGACGCGAAAAGGTTGAACCGGGAAGGCGCTCCCAGATTCAATTATCTAGGCGTGACGCGAGGTCTGGCCGCACACCCTGCTTCAATCAGAGATTTCAAATCATAATCCAGCAGTTCGCCGATCCGTTCGACCGTTAGGTCCACTGTATCCGCCGGCGGATACTTGGCAAGAATTTGCCGGTCGTAAGCGTAGTGGCCCTGCCGGGGAAATATGGCGGTCACCCGTCGGCGCCAGATTTTCTTGATTGCGGCCAAAATGTGGAGCTTGTCATCTACCACGACATAATGCTTCGCCGGGTAGCGGCGCTGGATATGCTCGAGCTCCAGCTCCTTATGAACGTAGATCAAAGTGTGCCCGTCTACGGCATCGAGTAACCCTGAACGTTCGATCTTGCGCGGCTGAAAGACCACGTCACCATCTGTGAGAATCACCGTCGGTCCCCATCTTCTGAGATGCTCGATAACGTCAAGCGAATTGGGGAAAAGACGGTTCGCAAACGGATAATCCAACAAAAATAAGGCAACCTCCAGCAAATGCGCCTCGCGCGGATACTCGGTCCGGTAACGTTGAAGCGCGCCCAGGTAATCCGCGTATCCTAACTCCGCGCGCAGCTCCTCAAAGATCTTCCAATATCGCTGCTGGTGCTGACGGCCAACCGCCCGCTCGAGGTGACGCTTCAAATCAACTATCACCCGATCGTTATCCAGCAGCGTGTTATCGACGTCGAGGAGAAATACAACCCTGGATTGCGTCAATTGTTAACCCTCTTTGAACGATTCAGCGGGATGTTAAAGTATCAATATCACAGTTCGTTAGCGGGTGCGCTCAACTAAGAGAATATTTTCGGCTTATACATCCGAGCCGCGCGCGAGGAGACCAGTATGGAAGAACATTCCGATGCGTTCGTTTTTTTCGGCGCCACCGGCGACCTTGCCTATAAGGAGATTTTCCCGGCATTGCGGGTACTGATCCAGCAAGGTCACTTCGATGTTCCGATCATCGGCGTCGCCAAGTCGGGCTGGAGCCTTGACCGACTGAAGGAACGGGCGAGAGACAGTTTGAAGCATCACGGAGGAGTGGACCCAGAGTCGTTTGACGAGCTTTCGGCCCGGCTCCTGTACGTCGATGGCGATTATCAAGACGCTTCGACCTATGAGCTTCTGCGTCGGGCACTCGGTGCGGCGAAACGACCGCTCCATTACCTGGCTATTCCGCCGAGCATGTTTGCCACCGTCGTGGCCCATTTGGCCCAGTCCAATTGCGCAAAAAACGCCCGCGTGGTGGTTGAGAAGCCGTTCGGCCGCGATCTCGCATCCGCGCAGGCGTTGGACCGCACGCTACATGAATACTTTCCGGAGAGCGCGATCTTCAGAATCGATCATTATCTAGGCAAGGAGCCGGTTCAGAACCTCCTCTATTTTCGCTTCGCCAATTCCTTTCTCGAGCCCATCTGGAACCATGAGCACATCCAGAGCGTGCAGGTTACCATGGCGGAAGAGTTCGGCGTTCAGGGCAGGGGGAAATTCTACGAGGAGGTGGGCGCCATCCGCGACGTCGTGCAAAACCATCTGCTGCAGGTCATGGTGCTCCTGGCGATGGATCCCCCAGCTTCGAGCGATGCGGTGTGCATTAGGGATGAGAAAATTCGCATCATGCGGGCGATGCGGCCATTGGAGCCCAGCTGCGTTGTGAGAGGACAATTCAACAGCTACCGCCGGGAGCCCGGTGTATTTCCAGACTCGCATGTCGAAACGTTCGCGGCCGTTTGCTTTTATATCGACAATTGGCGTTGGGCAGGCGTGCCGTTTTACATCCGGTCCGGAAAGTGCCTGCCGGTGACCGCCACCGAAGTCTTCGTGAGTCTTAAAAATCCGCCGCACTCGGTTTTCGGCGAAGCCGTTCCCAGCCAAGCGAACTATTTTCGCTTCCGCCTCAACCCCGATTTTGTTATTTCGGTGGGCGCTCGGATCAAAGCCGGCGGCGAAGCGATGGTTGGAGAAGAAGTGGAGCTTATCGCCCACGAAGATGCAGCCGACAATCGGCTGTTGCCTTACGCCCGTTTACTCGGCGACGCCATGCGCGGCGACCCGACGCTATTTAACCGCCAGGATGCGGTGGAGGCGGCTTGGCGGGTTATCGATCCGGTTTTGGGAAATGTCACTCCGCTGCATGAATACGAGCCCCATACCTGGGGTCCAGCTGAGGCAGATGCAATCGCTGCGAATATCGGAGGCTGGCACAATCCCCGGCCATGCGAAAAACTTCCTACATGGATACCGCGGGGATTTTGAAGTAGCTGTGGCAGAACCGTGCGAAAAGATGCGCCGGCAGATCGCTTCTGTTCTCCCGAGGCCGCATCCTGATCCGCTTCAAGGCAGCGGGCCATTTCAGCTATTTCAGTATAGCAATGACAATTGCCAAGATGGCAATAACGGCGGTTCCTATCGCGGCAATAATTAGCGTCTTCAAAGATTTCTGAATATTTTCAAGGAGCGTTTCGACGATCTTTAATTGCACTTCAACTTTTTCGTTTAGAGCTGCTTGAAGTCCCATCGTTTTTTCGAGATTCGCAATCCGAGCTTCGTCGCTGCCCATCCGAGAATCGCTAACGACCCTGCGAATCGCGCTCACAACGGGGGCGCTTCCCAATATGAGAGGCCCCAGTTTTTCGAGTAGTCCTCTGATTGCCGTCGTCGAGATCTTCAACGACCTTATTATATCGCAGTTATTGAGCGGGACGAAGTGCACAGATGATTATTTTTCCCGTGCACTTGGAGTGACGTTCCCCTAAAATCGATCAAGGCAGCAAAGCGCAAACAAACGTTGAAGCATTTACCAAAAAAGACGCGCCGAGCGCTAGGACGGCATCATTTCATTAACGTTACAGATCTCGAATCTGCCTGCCGCTCGCCTCATCTTCGCCGGTAGTAGTCATAGTCTTGCCCTTGGAGTTGATCGCCGATGAGCGCGCCGGCGCCAAGTCCCAAGCCGCCACCAATCGCCGCACCGGCTGCCGGGTGCCCGACCGCGGCGCCAATGAGACCACTTGCCGTCGCGCCGCCGAGG
>WNGN01001040.1_pt1 | contig 17871 bp, 16 predicted proteins | sample 5400561 | NCBI WGS metagenome assembly WNGN01 (sample SAMN13153379, study PRJNA577476) | soil metagenome | isolation source: 115 cm soil or saprolite under Garry oak tree replicate 2 | place: USA:California | collected 2016-06-15
CCAACGGGCCGAGCGACGGAATTCAGGGTACAGGCTCGAAGTCGATGCCGGCCGATGGCAAGCACGAGCCCCCTTACACACCGCTGGGTCTCGAACTCTTGAACCGCAGCAAGCCTGGAAACGGGAACCGAGAAGTGCTACCCGCTGATATCGATGATCCGGTTTTCTTCTGCAACCCTCAAGGAATGCCACGAGAGGACCTTTACGAACTCCGCGAGACGCAGATTCTGCAGACACCGTCGAAATTGGTGCTGCTGTACGAATTTGACAAGATCTGGCGAGTGATCTGGACCGACGGGCGGGAATTTCCCAAGGATCCTGAGCCGCGCTGGTTCGGGTACTCTGTCGGTAAGTGGGTAGACGACAGCACGCTGGTTGTGCAGACGATCGGCACGGATGAAAGAACCTGGGTGGACAAAGCGGGGCGTCCCCATGGCGGTGAGCTTCGAGTCGAAGAACATTTTCATCGCGTCGATCACGATCACCTGGAGCTTACGGTGACGATTGACGACCCCAAGATGTACATCAAACCCTGGGTGGCGTTAGACAAGTTCCCATTCAAGTTGCTTCCAGACGATTTTGATGTTCGGGAGATGATCTGTTCGCCCGCTGAGACCGCGGAATACAACCAAGTCGTCGGCAGTCAGACAAAATGAGAGACGCTTAGTATCCGCCGCGGTTTGAACGACCTTATCGATATAGCAGAAGCGCGTCATTCAAGGAGGTCTCGGATGAAAGTTCACTTTGCTGCTCGTGTATTTTCCGTGGCGATCCTTCTGGCGAGTTCATCCCTCGCGGTGGGCCAGGAACCCGCCAAAAAAGCTCCGGTCAGCAAGGGTGAAGACCGGGCCATGTTAGAGAAGGAGCTGTGGGACGCTGACCAGCAGTGGCTGTGCAGCTCCGGCGCCGGTCCGTATCACCAGGACTATAAGGAGTGCATCGAATTCCGCAATCAATATTGGACGAGTCAATTTTTCGAGATATCGCCGGAAGGCCAGGTCCAGACCAAGCGGCAGATGATTGCCGCGCAGCGCGCTGCGCATCCTTCTCCGGGAGTCGGACCTTACCCAGACGATTTCAAGCTGATGGCCGTCTATGGAAATTTTGCGCTGGCCACCGATCATACTCGTCTCAAACGTCAAAGTGCCGGCGGTAAGATCAGCGAGATTGACGTCCGGGTGCTGCGAATGTTCGCGAAAGAAAATGGCAAGTGGAGACCCGCCGGGGCAGCCCTGGTGCCGATACAAAAGTAAGTCGCGATCATCGAGCTTCCAGCCATCTTCGCGCTTCCTCGTAATCCTCTGGAGCATTCATGTTACGCAGTACACGTCCGTCCGGGTCGATGTGGCGCCAGTCGCGTTCGGCGACGAATTCGACGCCGAATTGCTCCGTAGCATCGGTAACTTTGCGCACTCCGCGGTACAGCGCCGCGATAATTGGCGCCGCGCACTCACGTCGATAAACCGCCGCAAGCGGTTCAAGGCCGCCTGCCGTGTGGGGCATGATGATTTGCCGGGTGGAAACCGTCGCGCGAGCGAGCAGCCAATCTACCCATTCCGCAGTGAGGTACGGTAAGTCGCACGCCAGAATAAGATTCCAGTCCGTTCGCGTGGCGGTGAGGGCGCTTGCGATTCCAGCCAAAGGCCCCGCAGTTCTGCTGCTCTCCTCAGAACTGCCGAACTGCTGGTCCTCGATCACATGCAGTCCGAGACCTGCATAACGCTCGGCCGAACCGACCGCTGTCACGGCAGAAACCAGCGGCTCGAGCATTCGGGCGATCCGAAGAATGAGCAGCTGGCCGCCAAACTCGAGCAGGCCCTTCGCTTTGCCCATCCGCGAGCTTGCGCCGCCGCTTAAGATAAAGGCGGAGACTTGGTCATAGCGCTTCATGTCTTCGCGCGCCCGCTTCACGACATTGACACGCCCTAAGTTAGTGCATTCGAGCTGCCGAGAAAAGGTCGTGCGCACTAACGCACTTCTTTGCGTTGCGATGCCCTTTCACAAACGGTGCACCACAAAATGTGACCGAGCTCCGCACCCGGACGACCTCTCGTGAGCTATTAAACACCATTTATTTGGACTCTTTTCTGCGCAATTACCTCCTGCTATGCTGCGGGATAGCGCCGCAGGAAGGGGGAGCACATGAAAATTAACGTGACGCGAGAAGATATCAGGAATGGCGAACCTGGGAAGCCGACCGAGTGTATGGTGGCGCTGGCCCTGAAGCGGGAGCTTGGAATCTCCTATGCCAGCGTCGGCTATAGAGAGGCGAAAATCCTCATCGATGGCCAATACACGAAGCTTTATTTCCCCAGGAACGTTGAGAAGAAGATCCGGTTTTGGGACGGACTCCATTTCGTATTTCCGTTCAGCTTTGAGCTTGTGCCCTCGGGTTTCCTAACAGGATCAGCAATCACATTGCGCGCTCAGAAGGTCCGCCCTGCTCCTGTTTTGGTTTGCAGTTTGCCCCAAACGGCGTGAAAGAGCTGTAGGAACCTGGATTTAGACTGTCCGTCTGCCGCCAACTCGGAGGCCCGCGCGAAGCTGGCAGAGCCCGATGCATTATTCGTCTTCCCGCCTTAAATTTACGATGGCCTGATTTCCCCAAGCTTGAAGGGAGAGGCGAGAGCACTACCGTTGCAGATGGGCGAGGGACGTTCTGCTCATTTCTTGCTCGACTGCCGCGAGCACTTGATCCACGGTTATGGATAGCATTTCCGGAGAATAGGACCGTCCTCGAACGTAATCGCCGCGTTGATAGTTGGGTAGCTGAGAGGAATGGTTTTGTATCACCACACCGCGCGGCAAAGGACCGTTCCGGGATGCGTTAGTAGGGCCGAATAATGCCACGACACGTGTGCCTAGCGCTGCGGCAAGGTGAAGCGGTCCCGTATCGCCGCCTACCACCAGGAGCGCTTGCGACAGTAGCGCAACGAGTTGCGGCAATGCTGTGCAATAAACCGTGGGCTTCGCCGGAGGTGAATTAGCCACGACGTCGTTGCCAAGCTGCTCTTCGCCCGGAGCGAGATTGATGACCGAGCGTATCCCATGGCGCTTCCACACCTCAGCGCATAAAGCGCCGAAGCGCTCCGCCGGCCAGCATTTCGATTTCCAGCCGCCGCCGGGGCTCACAACAACATAATTTTCGATGCCTTCACGTCGTAGCCGTTCGCGAAGCTGGTTGATTTCTTGGCCAGGCGCTTGGATAGGGAACTGCATCTCGACGGGACGTTGCGCACCTGCATGCACGGCAAGGCTCATGCTCATTTCTGCGACATGGTCTCCCTGCGGACCAACGCGATCGGTGTAAAACCTCGCGGCGCCGGGTTCACGTGCGGAGTTTCTATCGCGGCCGATCCGGCGCTCAGCGCCCGAAATCCATCCTAGTACCGCGGACCTGTAAATCCCCTGGAAATCAATGACACAAGAATATCCGGCCTGCCGCACCTGTCTCATGCACTGCACGTAACCGGACACCGAAGATCGCAGCGGTATGACCCCATGGATTCCGCGAACGAGCTTGATGAGTGGCGACCATCTCCAATCAACGACCCAGTCGAGTTGGGCGTCGGGGAAAGCGGAACGCAGAGCGGGAACTACGGGAAGAGTATGCACCAGGTCGCCGAGGGAACTGAGCCGTACGGCGAGAAGCCGGTTCGGACGGGAAGTCAACACGCTAGTCTTGGCGCTTGGCCTTCGAAGGCTTCGCGTTGCGCAGGAGATGCTTGACGGATGCGGAGAGCCGGTGTCTTAAGAACACGATCATCTGGTTGCGCTTATTCGCCACCCAGTTGAACTGAACCACCCGCCGTTCGCCGCTGAATGGCAAGTGGCCGTGCCAGGAATGATCCGAGCGCAAAAAGGCCAAGAGGTTGCCCCCCGAAGGAACCACCTCGGCCGCCACATCCTCGATGTTTTTTGTGCGCAGCACACGCAGTCGGCCACTGGAATCATGCCAAAGCGGATTCAGATAAATAAGGATTGTAATGATTTTACCGACCGAGTCGGTGTGAATCTGGCCGTCTCCGCCAGCGCAGCGCCCGCGCACCGTAATTGTGGTGGGCCGACCCGATAAGTCCACCTGGAACTTTTCTTCGAAAGCTCTGCGGAACTCTTCAGACTCGAGGGCATCAACCATGAGCTGGAAGCCCGGTCTAAACTGGAGTCCCTCTACCGGGAAACTTCCCGTATCCTCGATGGCCGGGTAATCGGCGTTGATCTTCCGCAAGGCCTCAGGTTTCACGAATCCGCTGACGATCACGTGCTCATAGGGATCGCAGTTCAATGGCGTGGATCGAAAGTTTTCCCAATCGAATAGATCCATCGTGTTTCCTCGAAACCTTCACGAGATTCTAATCGAAAATCACCTCTGATCCTAATTCCCAATCGATGCGTCGCGTAAATACCAATGTGTCTTGGTCTCGGCTTAACGAATCCGAGGAGGGAAATCCGATTTCGCCGAACGGGGGCCCTGCTGTAGACTCATCTGGCGAGTGACAGGCTCGATCGGGGATCGTGGAGGATAACTCATGAGTTTTCGGCTTTCGAGCAATGATCTTAAGGATGGGCAAAGAATGCCTGAGGCGCAAGTTTTCAACGGGATGGGTTATTCGGGCGGCAATCGATCTCCCCATCTGGCTTGGGAAGGCGCTCCTGAAGGAACCAAGAGCTTCGTGCTAACGTGTTACGATCCCGATGCTCCGACCGGTTCGGGATGGTGGCATTGGGTTGTCACCAATATTCCAGCCTCCGTGAAGGAGCTGCCTGCGGGCGCCGGTAGCGGCAAGAATTTGCCCGCTGGAGCAATGCAGACGCGTACAGACTTCGGTAAGCCCGGCTATGGCGGAGCGGCACCACCGCCTGGGCCGGCCCATCATTACATCTTCACAGTGCACGCCCTGAAGGTCCCTCGCTTGGATCTCGATGAGCAGGCGAGTGCAGCGATGGTCGGCTTTATGGTGCACATGAATAGCCTTGGCAAGGCAACGCTCACGGTCACTTACGGAAAGTAGCATTGAGATCTGCAGGAGGGCGCCTCATCGCGTCTTCTGATGATGAAGAACAACACGAGCTTGGCGGAACGCTGGCTGCGCCACCCGCAAGGCGTTGGGCTAAGGAAGGCGCTGTTTCAGGTTCACCTTTGGACCGGCGTGATTCTCGCTCTTTACGTTCTGGTGATGAGCGTTACGGGCACCGTCCTGATTTATCGCCGTGAACTTGCGAAGGTTTTCTCAACTCAGCCGCGCATTTTAGCGGGGCCGGGTCCGCGCATGAGCGCTGATGAACTCACACAAGCCGCGGAACGCGCCCATCCTGGCTATGAAGCGAATCGAGTTTTCGAACCCAAAAGGCCGGACGAGCCCGACGAGATTTGGTTGGAACGCGGCCCAAAAAAAATACAGCGGCTCTTCAATCCATACACCGGCGCTGACGTGGGCGATTCGCTGGAGGTGGGATTTCGTATTGTGCTCTGGCTCGTTGACCTCCACGACAACCTGCTATCCGGAAGAACAGGCCACCTCGCCAACGGCGTCGGCGGGGCTTGCGTAACCCTGATGTGTTTCTCGGGAACGGTCATTTGGTGGCCGGGAATCGACAAGTGGCGCCGCAGCTTGACCATTGATTGGAAAGCGAATCTCCGGAGTTTCAACTGGTCGCTGCATAGTGCGCTGGGCTTGTGGTGCCTCGCGTTCATTTTCATGTGGGGAATTTCGGGAATTTATCTTTCCTGGCCGGGTCCGTTTAATAATCTCGTGGACTTTCTCGACTCACCGCAGTCAAGGAATCTCCGCTTCGGCGATCAGGTTTTGGCCTGGCTCGCGCGGCTGCATTTCGGTAGATTTCCGTCGCTCCCATTGAAGATCGTATGGACTGTTTTTGGGCTTGTCCCAGTGGCTTTGCTCGTCACGGGCGTGCTGATGTGGTGGAATCGCGTGCTCGGACCGTGGTACAAGCGAAGGCTGGCCGAGAGAAGTCAACTTCAGACGCAGAGGCCGCCGCACGCCCGCGATTCGGCGGCTGTCTACAATTCTCGCGGCACGTCGTTCTAAACACAGCCGATTAGAACCGCCCGACTGACTAGCGGAATCAGCCCTAACGTGATTTCAATGCTCAGTGCAGCTTGCGGACGCAGCTTTAGAACCTAGCTCACTTCGGTTGATCCGATGGATTCGCGCTCATCTGCGCATCACCTGCGTGTTCAATAAAATCTGTGACCTTAGCAACGAAATCCTCGGGGTATTCTCGAAAAGGAAAGTGCCCGGCTTTATCAGCGACAATCATTCGCACATGCGGATTTTCATTTGCAATTAGATCATGAAGAGCCCGGCCGTTCGCGATCGGCGCCGCAGGATCATTACTCCCCCAATAGAGCAGCACGGGCATCTGCAGCACGCCTTCCTTTCTGATGCGCGCATGCCACTCGGCTTTCCACTGATTGAAACCTTCAATCGTCGCGAGCTCGCCGCCGGCTCCGGCCTTCAATTTCGCCGCGGTTTCCTGGGACTTCGGCAGCAGCGACATGTATTTGCCCGCCATGAAATATTCGTCATCGAAAGCCTGATCGGGCAAGTAACTGGAGGACCGCAGCTGGCACTTCCGCGCTTCCCAGTCGGGCTCCTTCGGGCAGTTGCTCAGAGCTTGCTCAGGCGTGGCAGGGCCTTCGGGAGCGGCCGTGTCGCTATCCACGATAACGAGGTCTCGGACGACTTCCGGGTGCTGGAGGGCTAGAAAGAAAACGCAGCCGCCTCCCCGCGATTCTCCCACCAGATGCACCATTCCCAGCTTCATGGCTCGAATGAAGTCGTAGATATGGTCCACTTCACCTTGAATATTGAGTTCGTTATCGTCCTTGGGATTGTCGGTCAATCCGGAACCGAGTTTATCGGGCGCAAAGACGTGAAATCGTTTTGCAAATAGCGGAATATTTTTCGACCAAATGTTGGCGCTGGAATGTCCCGACCAACCTCCCCCATGCACCAGCACCATGGGTTCGCCTTCGCCCATCTCGTAGTAGCGCGTGCGAATGCCATTTACATCTACAAACTGCGCCCTCAGCCCCGCGACTTCGCCATTCGTCGTAAGTTCCGCGCGCGCTTGGCCGGTACCGAAGAACAAGAGCAGCAGGGCCAGTGCAACCCCGGCGAATAGGACTCGCTCATTTGCATCCGGGAGTCCACGCCCGCCGGGCCTTGCGCAAGTTTCTCGATCGATTGTCATCTTTGGCATTCCCGATTTGCTTTGGCCGCTTGTAACATGTAAGGCTCTCACGCGCAAGAAGTGCGTTGCCGCTTAGTGCCCATGAATTCAGCCATGGAAAATTCCCTCTTAGTTGCCGAAGCAGAGCCATGCAGCGTCCGCTCGCAAGCGCTCTATAACTCTCGCCAGGCCTAGATACTTAATGTAGGTGGGAATCAGAAGATTGGCCGATTCCGATGGCTTGCGCTTGGCCATATTTCATAGATGCCTGGATGGCTTAGGACGGGGCCTTTACTTTCTCCTTGACACTAATAATAATATATATTACAAGTTCTCTATGATTGTACATTAACTCATGGAATGAGCAACAACATGCTCTTAAGATGCGAAAAGCACCCTTCGAAGCCCTACCGCTACACCGCCAATCCTGTCGGTTATCCGAAGACCGCCACTATCTGCGGAAGAGAAAAATGTGAAAATCCAGGCAAAGCCCTGCTTAATGAAGCTGAATGGCGACAATACCGAGCTGGTCAAACCGTGTTTGTCTTTAACAGCAACGTAGTCAAGATCGAATTGGAGCCACACGGCTAGCCCACAATTGAGGAAATCCTATGCGTCCCATATTTGAAGCTCACACCAAGGTGAAAATAGCCGATCAAGTCTGGCTAGCCACTCTTCTCCTTCATAAAGAGAGGCCCGAACAGCCTGATTTCGCTGTGGAGGAAATCGTTGAACGGGTAGTACGGGAAGGGATCGGAGAGGTAAATCGAACCAGCGTGTACGTCCATGTCATCCAACATTGCGTGGCGAATCGGCCGCCCAATCCAGCACGTTACCGAATGCTTTTTGAGACCAGCCCAGGACGGCGCCGTCTCTTCCGCAAGGGAGACATTTACCATCCGACGCGCGAAGGCGCCAAAATCACCCCGAATGCGGAAGACCTCCCACAGGGCTATAGTGGCTTGCTGTCCTGGTATCGTGACTGGAGCTCCACAATCTCTCGCGCTGCTCCTGAAGCAGATCCGCTCCTGGCCCTAGCCGGCTCGGGCAAGCATATCTGGGATGACGAGCGTGCCGATGATTACGTGCACCGCCTGCGAGAGGGTTGGGAATGAGCCGGATTTTTTGGGATACGAACCTGTTCATTTATTTGTTTGAAGGTCGGAGCCCGCTTTCCAGGCGTGTGGCAGCTCTCCGCCAATCAATGCTCAGGCGCGGCGACCAGCTTCTGACATCCACCCTCACTATGGGCGAAATCTTGGTCAAACCCATGGAACGCGGGGATACAGAGCTTTCCAAAAGATATGAAGAGACTCTTACTGTAACCTCGTTGATGATCCCTTTCGATGTGAAGGCGGCGAAAATATACGCGGCGCTGCGTGGCGATCGATCGCTTCGTGCCCCTGATGCCATACAACTAGCATGTGCTGCGGGAGCGGGTGTGGACCTCTTCATCACCAATGATATGCGTCTGCATACGAAGCAGATCGATGGTATTCAATTCATCGTTTCGCTGGAAGGCGCGCCCTTGTAAGTGTTCTGCATAAGCTTGACAATGTCCACAGATCCTGCCAGAATCGCTCAAGGCGAATAAAAAGCGAATCTCTAGCAGCTCGCCCTCGCTCGCCTCTCAGGTTCACCATGGCTGTAAACGTTGCTACCTTGCGCTCCCAACTCGAAACCGCTCTCGCCGGACGCCTCCCCGCGCCCTTTGCCCGTCGTTCTATTCAGGCCGAAACCGCTCCTTTTAACATCGCGGAAATCGATAAGCTTACTGGCGGTTTACCTCATGGTGGTCTCACAGAAATCTCTGGACCTTTCTCTTCCGGTCGCGCCACGTTACTGCTTTCCGCCTTGGCTTCCAGAACTGCTCAAGCACACGTATGCGCTCTTGTAGACGGCCGCGATAGCTTTGATCCGCATTCGGCCGCGGCCGCTGGCGTAAAGCTGGAGCAATTACTGTGGGTGCGCTGCCGCGATATTGATCAGTGCCTGCGGGCTACGGATCTTCTTTTGCAAGGCGGAGGCTTTGGCCTGATCGCGCTTGATCTGAGTGTTCTCCCACCCAAAACGGTTCGTTACGTCCCACTCAACGTCTGGTTTCGTTTCCGCCGTGCCGTGGAAAATACGTCCACGATTTTGCTTCTGCTGGATCAGGAGTCGAACGCCAGAAGCTGCGCATCTCTCGTCTTGCGGCTGGGTTTAGAGCCCCCCCGCTGGTCGGCGCCTCCAAGTCGAGCGCCTTTTCCCCCCAATTCCTGCGCTCATTTATTCGACGGCTCACAAATTCATGTCGAACTGGTTCGTTCTCGCCTGAGATCAGCAGAAGGGGGGCACATAGTCCGGAGCTTGGCGCGAATGAATGAGGCGGGCCTTGTGGCCAATTTCAGAACCAAAACAAAGTGGGGTGACTTCAGAAAGACAGTTAGCGAATCGAAATGAGCCCAAACACAACGCGGGGATTCGTTTGCCGATTATTGATTTGTTCTTTTATGGCTTTTGCTTCCATATACGTTCCCGATTTTTCGATCCAGGCTGTGGTGCGCGCCGAACCTGCCCTCCGTCAGCAGCCCGTTGCGCTTATAGACGGATGCCCGCCGCTGGAACGGGTTGTGGCCATAAACGAAGCCGCCGCGCGAGCCGGACTCGATCTAGGCATGACTAAATCTCAAGCCCTGCAATTTCGTTCTATCGCCATCCGCTTGCGTTCCCGCGTGCAAGAAGAAGCCGCGCATGCTGCTTTGCTCGATCTTGGCTGGTCGGTTTCTCCGCGCGTCGAAGATACGGCCGCCGATTCGATAGTGGCCGATCTCACCGGGCTCGCTTCCTTATTTGGCTCGGAAGAAACAATCTCTCATCTTCTAGTGCGGCGTGCTTCTGATTTAGGTCTGATCGTTCATGTGGCGATCTCTTCCAATCTGGAAGTAGCGCTGCACGCGGCACGCGGGTTTCCAGGCATAACGGTGATCCCGCCGGGCGAGGAATCCAGGCGTCTTGGCGTGCTGCCGGTTCAGGTCTTTTCGCCGCCCGTCGAAATGATCGAAACTCTCGAGCGCTGGGGCGTGCGCACATGCGGGGCCTTGGCAAAACTCCCTGTGCTCGAACTTTCCGAACGACTGGGACAGCAGGGCGTTCAGCTCCATCAATGGGCTCGCGGCGCAAGCCTGCGCTCCATGATTTTGGCCGAACCAAAACTTTATTTTGAAGAAGAGATGGCACTCGAATATGCCGTTGAAGAACTCGAGCCGCTGGCTTTTCTGCTGGGACGTCTGCTCGATCAATTGTGCGCGCGGCTCTCGGCACGCTCACTGAGCGCCTGCGCCATCCGGCTGCGATTCGAGCTGGATAATTCTTCTGACAACGTATCTTCGCCACCCCAAATCCCCAACGGGCGCTTGGATGAAAAGAAGACTTACGAAAAGCTTCTCACCCTGCCCGTGCCCATGCGCGATTCCAAAATGCTTTTGAGGCTGCTCCGCCTCCATTTGCAATCCGATCCCCCGAGCGCACCGATTGTGCATATTTTTCTGGGTGCCGACCCTGCTCCGCCGCGTGTGATACAGGAAGGATTATTTTTGCCTTCTGCCCCCGATCCTGAAAAGCTGGAGCTCACCATCGCGCGGCTCGCAAACCTGGTAGACGATTCTCATGTCGGCTCGCCTCGCTTGATCGATAGCCATCGTCCCGATGCCTTTGAAATGCGCCGCTTTGTTCCTTCGCATTACACGCCGGAGATTCGTCAAAAAAATATCGACGTTTCTGGAGATCGCGAACCTGTGGCGGCTTTCCGCGTTTTCCGTCCCGCTCCGCGTGCCAAGGTGACATTACGTGAGGGGCGCCCGGTGCATATTTCCTTTCCTAGTATGCATGGCAAAGTGGCTGCCGCCTCCGGACCGTGGCGCACTTCCGGAGAATGGTGGCGTGAAGATGCCTGGCACTGCGAGGAATGGGACGTGGAGATCCACAGCTCATCCCTATCGAGCGCCAACACAATTGAAAATTCGTCTTCCGTGGAGCCGCAAAGAGGCATTTACCGGATCTATTACGACACGCTGCTTCAGGCTTGGTTTGTTGCGGGAATGTACGATTGATGTACACCGAACTTCACGCGCGCTCCGCTTTCAGTTTTCTCGAAGGTGCTTCCGTCCCAGAAGAATTGGCCGGCGCGTGCGCCGAACAGGAAATGAGAGCAATGGCCCTGTTGGATCGCGACGGCGTGTATGGCGCTCCGCGTTTTCATCTGGCTGCCAAGAAGCTTTCTATCCAGGCCCATATCGGCGCGGAGATCACGTCATGCGCCGGCTGGCGCTACGCATTGCTCGTCGAAAGCCGCGCTGGATATCAAAATCTTTGCCGTTTGATTACGCACATGAAATTGCATGCGAAAAAAGGCGAAGGACGAGTTTCCGCTGAGGATCTCGCCGGGCATACGGCCGGCCTGATTTGCCTCACTGGGGGCGGAGAAGGCCCTCTGGCGCATGCGCTCAGGCAAGGAGGAATGGAAGAGGCAGCCCAATGCGTTCAGCAACTCTGCCATCTCTTCGGCTGCGACAACGTCTATATCGAATTGCAGCGGCACTTCAGCCGTGAGGAAGAAGCGCGCAATCAGGCGGCCGTCGAAATTGCGCGCAAATTATCTTTGCCTCTGCTGGCCACCAATGGCGTGTGCCATGCACTTCCCCACCAGCGCGAAGTGCTGGACGTCTTCACCTGCATTCGTCACCATCGCAATTTGAATACTGCCGGACGCCTCCTGGCGTGCAATTCCGAACGCCATCTCAAGTCGCCTGCCGAAATGGAGCGCCTTTTTTCGGATCTTCCCGAAGCCATCGTCAATACGCAGGTTCTTTCCTCTCGCCTGCAATTTACTTTGAAGGATTTGGGCTACCAATTCCCGAAATATCCGGTACCTGAAGGCCAGTCGCAAATGCAATTCCTGCGCGAGCGTGCCTACCAGGGAATGATTACCCGTTATGGCTCTCGCGACGCCGCCGGCAATGAGCGGGCGCGCAAGCAGATTGAACGCGAATTGCACCTGATCGAAAAGCTCGATCTCCCCGGCTATTTCCTGATCGTATGGGATATCGTCCGCTTTTGCCGCGAGCACAATATCCTCGTGCAGGGCCGCGGCTCCGCTGCCAATAGCGCCGTGTGTTACGCGCTGGGCATCACTGCCGTTGATCCGATCGGCATGGACCTGCTTTTCGAACGATTTCTTTCCGAAGAACGAGGCGAATGGCCGGATATCGATCTCGACCTTCCCAGTGGAGATCAGCGCGAACGCGCCATTCAATACGTTTACGAACGTTATGGAAAATTAGGCGCCGCCATGACCGCCAACGTGATCACCTATCGCGGCCGCTCGGCGGCCAGGGAAATCGGCAAGGCTTTATGCATTGAGCCGGAAACCCTGAATCGTCTGGCCGGCCTGGTGGGCGCCTGGGAATATAAAGATGCCAATGACACACTGGCGCGCCAATTTTACGATGCCGGCCTCGATGCCCGCCATCCGCTGATTCGCAAATTTTTTGATCTCTGCGTGCTCGTCCAGGATCTGCCGCGTCATCTGGGGCAGCATTCCGGCGGCATGGTGGTTTGCCAGGGGCAGCTCGATTCGATTGTTCCCCTCGAACCGGCCACCATGCCCGGACGCGTCGTAGTGCAATGGGACAAGGAAGATTGCACCGATATGGGGATCGTGAAGGTCGATCTGCTCGGCTTGGGAATGATGGCCGTCCTCGAAGATTCGCTGAAAATCATTAAACAAGACTACGGTGAAGAGATCGACTTGGGACGGCTGCCCCCCAACGATCCGGCCGTTTATGACGCGCTGCAAAAGGCCGATACCGTCGGCATGTTTCAGATTGAGAGCCGCGCGCAAATGGCTTGCCTGCCGCGCCTGCGGCCGAAATGTTTTTACGACATCGTGGTGCAAGTCGCCATCATCCGGCCGGGACCTATCGTGGGCAAAATGGTGCACCCTTATTTGAAGCGCCGCCAGGGACGCGAGCCGCCCAATTGTCTCCATCCCTTGCTCGAAACAGTCCTCGCGCGCACCTTGGGTGTGCCGCTGTTTCAAGAACAATTGCTGCGCATGGCCATGATCGCCGCGGGATTCACCGGCGGCGAAGCGGAAGAGTTGCGCCGGGCTTTCGGATTCAAGCGCTCCGAAGCGCGCATGAAAGAAGTGGAGAAAAAGCTCCGGCGCGGCATGGAACGAAATCATATCAATCCCGAGACGCAGGAAAAAATAGTGCAATCGATCGTTTCTTTTGCGCTGTATGGTTTCCCGGAATCGCACGCGGCGAGCTTTGCCTTGCTTGCTTATGCCAGCGCCTATTTGAAATGCCGTTATTTGCCTGCGTTTACCGCCGCGCTTTTGAATAATGAGCCCATGGGTTTTTATCACCCCGCCACCATCGTCAAAGATGCCCAGCGGCACGGCTTAAAAGTCAGCCCTATCGACGTGACCCGCTCCGACTGGCCGTGCACGCTCGAAAACAATGGCCCCGGCTTTGCTCTTCGGCTGGGAATGCGCTACGCCAAAGGATTGCGCGAAGAGGTGGCGCAGGAAATTGTCCGCCAACGCGCGCTGCGGCCGTTTCGTTCGATTGATGATTTGAAACTGCGTGTCCCTGCCTTACAGAAATCCGAATTGACCACGCTGGCCGAAATCGGAGCCTTGAATTTTATCGAATCGCCGCGCGGCCTATGCCAAGGAGAGCACGGAAACAAAAGAAGAACCCGCTCGCACCGCCGTGAAGCCCTTTGGCAAGTGGAACGCGCGGCGCGCAGCGCAGGTCCCCTGCTCCAGGAATGCGATGAACTGGAGTTCAATCCTCAATGTTCAGCAGATGCGCTAATGCCTGGCGCAAGTTCACCTCTGCTGCCGATGACTGCAGAAGAAAGGCTGGTCGCTGATTTTAGCGGAACCGGAATGACGGTTGGGCCCCATCCCATGGCCTATCATCGCCGCGAACTGCAAAGAGAAGGCATTCGCTGCGCCACAGAGCTCCACAACCTTCCCGATGGCACTTCTGTGCGCATCGCCGGCAGCGTGATTGCCCGCCAGCGCCCCGGAACTGCTAAAGGGTTTGTCTTCTTAAGTCTGGAAGATGAGACCGGAATCGCCAATGCCATTATTACGCCGCAGCTTTTCGAGCGGAGCCATGTCGTGATCGTGCACCAGCAATTTCTAGTGATCGAGGGAGAGTTGCAAAATCAGGAGAATGTCGTCTCTGTCAAAGCTGAATCCGTCCGCCCGCTGAACATCACTCGTGCCGAAACTGCTTCGCACGATTTTCACTAAGATTTGGTCGATAAAATTCCGCTGCCACGCATCCTATCGCGAATTGTATACACCCAGATTGTGCACCCCGCTGCTCAGCGATATCACAGCGCTCACGGTCTGTGGCAACCACCATGTATGTCGTGCCCAAGCATAGCGGCTATTCATCATCCGGCGGCTCAGGAAATCGAGAATCGTTGGAGCCACCTGAACTGCGGCATACATCGAAGCGTTCCCGGCAAAGGGACGCAATAATGGATTCATCTCCTGCGCTTGAGGGACGGAGGAAATCACACGGCGCGTCGACCACGCATCGAATCCGGCCGCGCTGTGCGCGGCGATGCTCAGGGCAAGCCATTCCCGATGTTGCCGCTGGTCGGAAACCGCCCTGATAGGCGGTCCATAGACCCGCCCGTAGAACGGTACGACCGGCGCCGGTTCAATCGCAACAGGGGAAGCTGGCTCCGCGGCAGAGGTGGCTGGCGCTGAACTCACGGGTGCCACCGGCTCCGCCGCTACACGTCCCGGAGCAAAAGCCACGGAGGCTTCAGCATCGGGTGACAGACTTTCGGCGTTCAGAACTTCTTTTCCTGACGAGGCGGAATTCTCCGACTTGCTCGAGACGGCCGAATCGGCGGCCGCTTTAGCGACAGCGGCCGGCTGGTTAACTTTCTCGGCGGCTTGAATCTTGTATGGTGAGAGAACTGGAAATTGCAATAAGAGCGCCGCTACGGCCAGTAACATTCAACCCCCTCATTACGCCAGAGCGTTGCGAAGACCCGAGACGCACCGCGCATGAGTGAGAATAGTGAAGGGGTACGCCAGCTTCAATGGGCGCTCAGTTTCAAATGTAGCCGCCAACGGTCCTAGAACCTCCGTGCCAGTACGGCCCTGATACCGCTGGCGATCAATTTTTCGCCGGGACTATATAACCAATTCCAAGCTATGGCAATGTGGCGCTGCGGGATTAATTGTTTGGAGAAAATGAATCGGCCCGCCGGCGCGCGATCGGTAAAAGCAATCAAGGACTATCGCCGAATCCGTTGACCCGGCTGGGGAAACTCGGTGATCAAGAACTTGCCATCAGGTTCGCGCTCGAGCGCCGGCGCATACAGACCGATCAGTTCGCGCCGCCACCAAAACCCTTGCCGTTTTTCGGCGCGATCGCTGAACCAGTACTGCCACACGACGGCCCGCAGCTGCATTGGAGGTGCATTCGGAAACGGATTGCCCGCGAACAGCGCGAGCACAGCGGGCGAGCCCGTCAAGAGCCTCTCTTCGGCATAGATCACAAATCGATTCTGTTGCCAGTTATCGAGCGAGGCAAACCAGAGGTTCCAGTCGAACCGCGGCTGATAGGGGGCATAGATCCCAGGCGCCGCTTGCGGATCCTGCGGCTTATAACGAAAGGGATACGGAATCCATGTCTTGCCGTCATTCGATCCTTGAAATTCAATCTCATAACGGCCTCTGGTCATAACCGCAAAAAGCCCATACTGATTCGCGATCCGAAACGGTTCCAGCCCCGCCACCGGCGTGGTCGGAAGCGGAGCCCGCGGAACGATCATCCACACAAGCTGCGCCGCAATCGCGTAGAAGATCCACGTCTGAAAGAATGCCGCCACCCATAAACCGAAGGAGGAAAAAGCCCGTCGCGCGGCCGCCCAGCCGCCCTCGCCTGTACCTTGATTCACCGCAGTCGAACTAGCTGCGGACAAATCAGCGGCAACCGCCGCTGGCTCGCGGAGACGGCGCGGCAGGAACACCGCCAGATACTTATCGTCGAGCAGCAAAATTCCGAGCGCCAGAACAAGATAGTTCAGGAAGGCATAGTTGCTCGTGAGAATGATTCCAATCTGCAGAGGCGTGACCAACCAAAACAGCACCATCCGAAATCGTCGCGGCAGCAGCGCCATCCAGACAAGCACAAGCTCCAGCGCTAACGTAAAAGCGGCCGTGCCCACGTGAAACCAATGTGGCAGGTGATGCGCATACCAGCCAATCCAGGTGGGTAGCGGGCCGTTTTGATAGTACTCGTCCATGGCCGTCAGGTTACGCCACTCTGGATCGCCGCCGGCGATCTTGGCTACGCCGGACTCGAAGTAAATCGTGGACCAAACCCCCAGCAGCAGAAATAGGCTCGCGCGCGAACCGGGGTGGCGCCGGCCCCAACGGGGCCAAAATCCCGGCGGTGCAAAAAACAAACTGATGAATCCCGCGCTCAAGAGCATGCCGTCGGATTGGTAGGACGAGAATGTCTGTAGCGCGCTGATGAAGGAAAGATAGGCGACCAGACAGACCAAAATTGTGCCGCGCGGCCAAACATTCAGAACCAATAGAACCGACGCGAGCAGGCCGATCCAGGCCAGTAGCAATAGCGAACGCGAATCGCTTTTCAGCCAAAGCAGCGTGGGTACGTACCAAAATCGCGATCCGCCCGCGACCTGTCGGATCGCCTGCAGATATTGCTCCGCGGGAAGCAGCCCGTCTGGGCCGATTAATCCGCGCACTTGTCGCAAGAGGGAATAGAAGGCGGAGAAGAAAATCAGCCCCAATGCACGCAAGAAAAGCCAGCGCGCCGCCAGCCTCCGGGGCGAGTGCGCCGGGTCCGAGGCCAATAGCCAGCGCACCAGCCCTGCGGGAAAAGGCGGCATCGTGCCGCTATTATATCCGTAGCGCTCACTGACCGTTTTTTAGCGAAGGTGATCATTCGATCAGGCTGGTCATCCCGTCTGGCGCGAAAGGTTACCTTCTTCGCGCCGAACGCCGCCCGGCAAGGGGAGCTTCGGCGCGCCAGCAAAGTGGCGCTTTTCGGGCTTAAGAAAGTCCAGCGCGAGCGAGGGATCTCTCTGTGAGCTTTCGCCCCATAACAAAGCCGCGCTCGGCGCGTTAAAGATGTGGATGAGGTGGAAGAAACTAGGCTTGCGACTCTCTAACGGTCAGCCATCTCCTGCGTGGAACATGGCTTAAGACACGATGGCGAAGGAAGCCAAATGCCCGGTTCAATACGTGAGCGCGAGGCAGAAATTTCAGAACCGGCGGCCGGCGGATGGCCAGTTTGCCGATCTCGCCTTGCAACCGCATGTCGTCCGGCATGTAATGCAGACCTCGCGCCAGCGTATCGGCTGCCGCCTGCTTTTTTCCGGAAGCAGCGTAGACTTCAGCTAAATTCAGATAAAGTTGTGCTTGGCGTCGGCCGCGGCAGACCGCCGTATGGCACAGCCGTTCAGCGTCAGTCCACTTGCCGTCAGCGTATGCCAAACTCAAACCATAGTAAGAAAGGTAGTAAGGATTTTCGGGGTCGCGCTCAGAGGCCTGGCGCAGTAACGCCATAGCCTTTTCCGCTTCGCCATCTCGCATCATGGCCAGCCCTTCTCGAAATTCCC
>WNGN01001044.1_pt1 | contig 17866 bp, 16 predicted proteins | sample 5400561 | NCBI WGS metagenome assembly WNGN01 (sample SAMN13153379, study PRJNA577476) | soil metagenome | isolation source: 115 cm soil or saprolite under Garry oak tree replicate 2 | place: USA:California | collected 2016-06-15
CTTCTGCAGACCATTCTGGAAGAAATCCACATACACCTTCCCAATCCTATCAGCACGATTCCTAGACGTAGACACTTTCTTCGGAGCAAGATCCTCCAGCAATATCCCGAGCAACAAGACAAACCTCCGAATCGTCTCAATCGAATACTTCGGCGCAACCGGAATCAAGAAATGGAAACCGTCAGCCCCCGACGTCTTGATCATATGACGCAGCTTCATCTCCAACAGCGCAGAGTGAACCGCACGTGCAATCTCCACCGCGTCCTCAAACTCCGCAGGCGGATACGGATCAAGATCGACCAACACGAGGTCATGCCAGTCGGTTCTCGGAGCCGACGAAAGAAACTGGTTAATCTCCAAACACGCCATATCCGCCAGCCAAACCAGCGTCGCCTCATCGTTACAGACAACGTGTCGGACAAACTTGTTGAGACAATGAGATCTGACCTTGGCGATCCTAACCCAGCTCGGATGATTCGGCCAATCCTTCTGGACAAACGATTTCCCCGGCACACCGTGAGGAAAACGATTCAACATCAACGGCCGGTCTCTAATGAGAGGAACCATCCGATCTGCCACGCTCAAATAATACTGAATCACGTCAGCCTTCGTCACTCCCTCCCGCTTCCACATCGGCTTGTCAAGATTGGAGAGGGTAATCTTCCGGCCATCGACCTCGACAATCTCCATCGTCTTCTTCAACGAAACCTTTCCCAGTCAGGCCACACGTCTAGCAATGCTCTTATCCGAGTAGACTAGAAAAGCCATCTTCTCCGCCACCCTCGGAAGATGACAAGTTGGCTCCCAGACCAATATGGAAAGGCGCGATCAGCTTCCGCCTGGTCAGCATACCAGTCAAGACCTACGGCGCCATCTCAGAACACAAGACCGGCCTCCGTCTAATGTGCCCCAAAGACAAGAGCCCACTCTCCTTCAGACGCGTCTGCCCCAAGGAAAACCGAGAGGTGCCTTGGGATGAGGTGGTGCGAGGCTATGAGGTTCAGAAGGGAAAATACATTATCATCACCCCCAAAGAACTCGAAGCACTCGAGCTACAATCAGGCCGATTGGTCGAGGTCTTCCAGTTCGTAGACGCCGACAAGCTCGACGCAGTCTACTTCGACAGCAGCTACTATCTGATCCCCGACGAGCATGGTGAGAAGCCCTACTATCTGATGCGGGAAGCACTAGAACAGAACAACAAAGTTGCAGTAGGCCGCGTCGTCATGCACGAAAAAGAACACCTCATCGCACTAAGATCCTACGAAGGAGCAATCCTCATGACCACGCTACACTATGCGGATGAGGTCCGAACCCCACGAGACTTTCCCGAACTCAAGAAACCACCAGAGGTTGAGAAGGAAGAGTTGGAACTAGCAGGCCAACTGATCAAGATAATGAAGAAACCCTTCAACTTCAAAGAATACCGCGACAGATACCAGGAATCGCTCATGAAGCTCGTCGAAGCCAAGATGAAGGGCAAGGAAGAAGTCGTAGAGCTAAGGGTTCCCGAGATTAAGCCGACAAAGAACCTGATGGAAGCACTCAAAGCGAGTATCAAAGCCCAAGAAAGACGATGACGCTCTTCCACGAGCGTCCCATCAAACCCATGATGGCGAAGACAGGAGACCCATTCGACTCCGACAACCACTTTTTCGAAATCAAATGGGACGGGCTCAGAGCCTTAATATTCCTAAAGCAGGGAAAACTCGAACTTCAAAACCGAAATCTTCGCGATGTGACAGCTGCATATCCGGAAATTCAAAGCGTCGTGAAAAGAATCAGAGCGAAAAAGGCGATCATAGATGGAGAAGTTGTTGTACTCAGTAAGAAGGGCACTCCCGATTTTGGAAAATTACAAGGCCGCTTTGGCATAGAAGATCCGAAGCGAGTCGATAGTGCTCGCCGCGCGAACCCGGTCACGTACGTGGCCTTCGACCTTCTTCACCTAAACGGAAAAGACCTCATCAACGACCGATTGGAGATAAGAAAGAGCATCCTGCACGATCTGATCGACGAAGGCCCCCACCTGCTCTACGGAGATCATGTTGAAAGAAATGGGCTCCAATACTATTCAGAAGCACTCAGGCTCGGTTTTGAAGGAATAATCGCGAAAGAGAAGCATTCGCAGTATCTCTTGGGAGCCCGAAGCAGCTTCTGGATCAAGAGCAAAGGTTCACAGACCCTCGACGCCATCGTGGTGGGCTACACCCAGGGCGAGGGAATGAGAGATCCCACTTTCGGCTCACTGGTCATGGCGATGTACGATGACAAAGGAAACCTAGTACATGTTGGCAACGTCGGCGGAGGATTCGACAACAAGACCCTACTCCAGATAAAACCAACGCTGGACAAGCTAGTCGTCAAGAAGCCTGTCATCACTGGTCCAGTCGAGGCGACTTCTCCAATAACTTGGGTGAGGCCCAGCATTGTATGCGAAATAATGTACGCCAATATCACATCAGACAAGAAGCTAAGATTTCCCAGGTTCAAGAGATTACGGACTGATAAGAAGCCCGAGGAATGCCATTTGGACGAAGACATATTATCCCGTTAAGCCGTCGTCCCGGAACGCGGTCATCTTGACGACAGAAGTCCGTACAGTTCGCATGCCCTCCTGCAACTGGTGCGGACGAATGATACTACCCCGCGAAGGAGCCGTCCACTTCCCATGCCCGCAATGCGGCGAAGTAATTATCTGGCGATGCGAAAAATGCAGGGGTTTCGGCCGACCTTACAAATGCCCAAAATGCGGTTTCACAGGACCGTAGAGAAGATCTAATTGGCCAAAGTCCTAGTCTCGATCAAGATTTTCCCCTCTGACACAACCACTGACATGAACATCCTGAAAGATAGTGTGAGGAAGACCCTGAACGGAAAAGCGTCCATCTACAAGTATGAAGAGGAACCTGTAGCCTTCGGCCTCGTAGCGCTGATCGCTCACGTCCTGGTCCCGGAAGAAGCTCAAGGTCGGATGGATGAGGTTGAGGATCTATTGAAGCAAACGGTCGGAGTCAGCGAGGTTCAAGTAATGGTCTCTCGGCGGATAGCGTAATACTTACCTTCTGGTAATTAAGTAACGGGAATCTTAAATAGGAAAAAATTCCTCTCGTTAGGTGACAATGGGTCTTAGATTTACACTTCAGAACGAGGACGGAGTCTTACTCGATCTTCCTCTCTCTGAAAGCGATTGGAAGCCGAGGGTCAAAGAGCTCGTAATGAAGGAATTAGGGGAATCAGAAGCTGACATTGACACGTTATGCGAAATATGCGACTTTTTCTCGAACAAGCGTCGCGTCCAGATGCTCAGCCATATGGTCAAGGACTGTAACAATTCAGCTTCCTTTACGGATCTCCTCAAGGTCGCCGTTAATCCAAAATACGTTTCGGATCTGGTCAGCAAGTCTTCACGGCGTGAGCTAGTCATCAAAGGGAATAAGGGTTACAGTCTTTCGCCGCTCGGACTCGGTAGCTTTCTCTTGTTGTCTCTAGCCACCCGGAGGCTACTGAGAGAGACTAATTCCGTTAATGATGACGATAAGTCTTTTGAGGGGCAATAACCAAATGAAATCGAAGGTTAGCAGCGATTTACCGACTACGGAAGCCGAGGATCTTCTCCTCCCCCTCCTCGATATCAGCATCATGGAGATGATACAATGACAGTGCCGAAGGAAGTGCAATTGAGAGTCGCTGACGCCAAGCAGCGAGATGTTGGGCACGGGAAGGTCCGGATTGATAATGAGACGATGCAGAAGCTCGCCATAACAGCCGGGGATTTCATAGACGTACACGGAAAGAGGACCACCGTTGCGATAGCTTGGCCTGCTTACGCGGAGGATCAGGGCCAGGAAATAGTCCGGATGGATGGACTCCTCCGTAGAAACGCTGGAGTCGCTCTAAACGAGTATATCACGATCAAAAAGGCCGAAGTCAAGGATTCACAGACAATTGTCTTCGCGCCCACCGATGTCCGACTGAGCGTGGACGAGGAGTTTGTAGGATTCGTCAAACGCCGCTTCATGGACATGCCCTTCGTTGAAGGAGACATGACCCTCCTCAGCATTTTCGGCAGCGCGGTCCCACTGATCGCCACCAGGACCCGTCCTCACGGACCCGTCAAGATCACAGAGTCGACGGTTGTCCAGGTGATGAGCGAACCTACTCCCGAGAAGAAGGGGATACCCATCGTCACTTACGAGGACATTGGGGGTCTCCACAGCGAAATCCAGAGGATCCGGGAGATGGTCGAGCTTCCTTTGCGGCATCCTGAACTCTTCCAGCGACTAGGGATTGAGCCTCCAAAGGGAGTCTTCCTCTATGGTCCGCCTGGATGCGGAAAAACGTTGCTGGCGAAGGCCGTTGCGAACGAGTCGGACGCAAACTTCTACGTCATCTCCGGACCGGAGATAATGTCAAAGTTCTACGGCGAATCCGAAGCTAGACTGCGCGAGATCTTCCAGAAAGCGCAGGAGACTGCTCCGAGCATCATATTCATCGACGAGATGGACGCCATAGCACCTAAACGAGAGGAGGTCACCGGAGAGGTGGAGCGACGAGTGGTCGCGCAGCTACTGTCATTGATGGATGGAATGGGCGCACGTGGGAACATAATCGTCATCGGCGCAACCAATAGACCGAACGCGATAGATCCGGCGCTAAGACGACCTGGACGCTTCGACCGCGAAATAGAGATCGGTGTCCCAGACAAGATGGGAAGGTACGAGATTCTCCAGATTCACACCAGAACTATGCCCCTAGCATCTGACGTCGACCTACATCGTCTCTCAGACATATGCCATGGCTATACTGGAGCCGACATATCCTCCCTCTGCAGAGAGGGCGCGATGAAGGCACTTAGACGGTATCTTCCCGAGATCAATCTGGAGGAGGAGAGGATACCAACGGGTATCCTGGAAAAGATGGAAGTAAACGTCGAGGACTTCATGAACGCTTACAGAGAAATTACGCCAACCGCGATGCGAGAGGTCTACATCGAAGTACCGTCTGTTAACTGGGCAGACGTTGGAGGACTGACTGAGGTTAAGCAGGAACTTCAGGAGGCAGTCGAATGGCCGATCAAGAAGCCTGAAGTCTTCAAGAGAATTGGAATAAGGCCGCCAAAGGGTATTCTCCTCTTTGGACCCCCAGGCTGCGGTAAGACGATGCTGGCGAGAGCAGTTGCTACAGAGAGCGAAGCCAACTTCATCTCAATCAAGGGACCCGAGCTGTTCAGCAAATGGGTAGGGGAATCGGAGAAGGCGATTCGCGAGGTCTTCAGGAAAGGCCGAACAGCCGCGCCCTCCATAGTCTTCTTCGACGAGTTGGACTCTGTGGTTCCAAGGAGAGGAATGGGTTTTGGAGACAGCGGTGTCTCCGAGCGAGTCATCAGCCAGCTGCTCACCGAGATGGACGGCATAGAGTCCCTCGTCAACGTTGTTGTGATCGGCGCAACCAACCGACCCGACATAATCGACCCTGCAATTCTACGTCCCGGAAGATTCGACAGACTGATCTACGTTCCCGCGCCGGACCACACGACTAGACTAAACATTCTCAAGATTCACACCAGAAGCATGCCCCTAGCTAGAGATGTCGACCTAGAGCAGGTAGCCAGTCAAGCAGCGGGCTATTCAGGTGCAGACCTTGAAGCGGTCTCTCGAGAAGCGGGACTAATATCGCTCCGACGAGACATCGACACCAAAAGTGTTACGCTGGAAGATTTCCGTGACGCTCTAGAACGGGTCCGGCCGTCAGTTACTCCGGACATGGAGAACTGGTATCAGGGATTTACGAAGAGGTTCAAGAAGGAACGGGCACCAGTCCCGATAACGTAGATGCTCCGAGGCTAATCGTTCCTGGTGACTCTTGCATTGAGCAGGGTTTGGAGTCCCAGGCCCATGTCCCTATCAATAGTCGAGATCTTGGAGAAGAAGGGATCCATGACAGACTTGGAATTGCAGAAAGAGCTCAACTCGAACTTTGGAGAGGTCAGCTTCAGAGAACTCAATACCGGGTTGATGAAGCTAGAGCTCGCCGGGGTCCTATGGGTCTCACGGCTCATGAAAGGAAAACGACAGGTAGAGCTTACAGGCAAACCCGTTATCGGCTAGATAGATGTCAACCGCACCAGTCGCCGCTAAGACCGCAACCGTGTCGGTGGATCCGAAATGCGCCTACTGTGGGGGGACAGGCCGCTGGACAAAGGAAATATTTCCGGGCAAACCAGAGAGCGTTTATTGTCCTCACTGCCATGGCTCGGGAGGAGGCGGAGCCGCTGACTCAAGCCTCCCCGGTACATCTTCCGACTAGGACAGAGTCGGTTGCTCAACTGATGCTCTTAGTGTCAGGCATATATCGGACCGGGCAAACCAGATTCTTCCGAGATCGTTCATGACTGATTCACATGACTCGCCCGTAAAGGTAGACGATTCCAGCTTCGACTCGTTCGTTTCGAAATATTCTTTGGTACTTGTGGACTGCTGGGCGCCGTGGTGCGGCCCGTGCCGTCTAGTCTCTCCAGTTATTGACGGGCTTGCAAAGGAGTACAAGGGGAAGGTGGTTTTCGGGAAATTGAACACGGATGAGAATCCCGGAACATCGGGCAAGTTCGACATCATGGCGATACCCACCCTGCTGATTTTCAAGAATGGCAAGCGGGTCGACCAGATAGTTGGTGCTGTGCCGAAGGCGCGGATCGAGGATACTTTAAGAAAATACATGTAGAGATTTCAGCATAGTTCTACGCGTCTCTCGCTGGCTCGGCGGGAAGTATAGAAACAACATACGAAGAAGCTCAAGTATATATCGTACATTATTCCTGGAGCTTGTATAGAGGTTATACATTGTGTCCCTGATGATGGAGGCTCGAAAGGTCCAGAAAGTCGGATACTCAACTCTGATAGTCTCTCTCCCCAAAGATTGGGTGGAAGAGGTGGGCTTGAAGCAGGGAGATATTGTAACTTTCAGGCGCGAATCCGATGGCGGAATCACCGTATATCCTGGCTTGACGAAGGAGCGAGAGAGCTTCAGGTACATCATCGACGCGGACTTGTGTGACAGTCCGAATCTACTGACCCGCATCATTACAGCGAATTATCTCACAGGTCATGATACGATCCAGATTGTTTCCAAGAAGGAATTGTCGTCTCGCCACCTAGAGGAGGTTCGGGGGGTAAGCAGAAGATTGACAGGTCTAGGGATCGTAGAGCAGAATCTGAAGTCTGTAACTCTGCAGAGTTTCGTTGACCCGACCAAGTTTCCCATCTATGGGTTGATGCGCAGGCTCCAGATCATTCTGAGTTCCATGCTTGAACAGGCAGTCAAGTCAGTGGTCGAGGGCCGAGTGGCGTTGGCTGACGAGGTGTTGCATATGGAGGAGGAGGCGGATAGGATCTACTGGATGATAATACGCCAGCTGTTGCTAGCAGTGCTTGACAGGCGAGTGGCCAAAGAGGTGGGTATCGAGGGTCCCATGCACGTCGTGGGGAACAGGGTAATTGCCAAGAGTCTCGAACGTATGGCGGATTCGGCGAGCCATGTGGCACTGGAATCGCAGAAGCTGAAAGGGAATGGGAAGAGCGTCGATTCGAAGATTACGAAGGGTCTGCTGGAACTCAGTGAAAAGGTTCGGTCGCTGATTGAGGACTCGTTCAACGCGCTGATGAAGGGTGATCTAAAGAAATCAAATGATTGCATAGAACGCGTCGCGGCTTGCGACGCTCTAGAGAGGTCTTTGACGGCTGATGTAATGCGCAGCGTGAAAGAGGTCAACTTGGCAGTGGGGTTGCGGGCGATCATATGGGATGTGGGTCAGATGGCACGTGATGCAGAGTCGATTGCAGAGGTTGGCATTAACCGGAATTTAGAGACTGCCAGCAACTTTTGCCAGTGGGAAAAAGCCTAGTCGACCTATTCTAAGGGTCCGCGGGAAATTCGGGTGGCCCCCCGGGGGAGGGGGGGGTTAGACCTGCTATTCTTTGAAATTGGGCTTGTTCATTTGTTCAGGGGCTGATCCAGGCTTGGATCGAGGTTCTGTCACTACCCGAAAACGAGCAGGTGCCCCAACGGGAACGAGCAGATGCCGCCCTTATTTCGAAGGTTTTCTTACCTGGTTTAGCTCTTTCTCGATTGCGACGATTCGTTTTGGACAGTTGGGGCAGAAGCTTGGGAGCATCGAGTAGATATTGGCGTTCATCTGGAGAAGTGGCTGGATCATCTGGCTGACAGCGGCTGCCCCTGGGTCTTGCGGGAGAACCTTTGATCGCTGCTCCATCGCCTTCATCTTATCACCCATAATCGTTAGGACGGGGCATTCGCCCAATCCATAGACGCAGAGATTTTCGGCAGAAGTTTCCAAAGTCGACGGCCAAACTATCAGAATAGGTTGATTAATACTTCTGCTTCGATCAACCGGTTCTAGGACCCTGATACATGAAAGACTACGACAACCGGATAGGAATCATCGACGCTAGTCCGTCGGGCGTATCGGGGGACAAGTACCTAGGAGCGCTTCTAGATCTTGGAGGAAAGATTGAGAGTCTAAGAAATGTCGCCCGAGTCGTGGCAGAGAATCTTCCCGGCACTGGGGAAGTCAACGTCAAGGCTCGAAGAGTAGAGAGAGGAGAAATCGGTGCCCAACTTGTCACCGTCGTTTCAGAGAAAAAAGTTGGGAAACGCAGAGGAAGAGAGATCTTGAGCTCTACACGGAAGTGTGTTGACAGACTCGGGATGTCTGAATGGGGATCGAAATTTTCGATTTCGACAATTGAGACTCTCCTAGAGGCTGAGTCGAGGGTTCACGGACACTCGGCCGGTGAGGTAGAGCTTCAGGAGTTGAGGTCCGCCGACACCCTCGTTGATGTGCTGGGGGTGGCGTATCTGGTAGAATCGCTAAAGCTAGCCGGCATGAAGTGGAGGTGCTCGCCGATCGCGGTGGGCGGTGGGACGACCAAGTTCTCGAACCGGACATACCCCAATCCCCCGCCAGCCGTCGTAGAGATTCTTGTTAGGAACGGGTTTGCGATGGAGCGCGGACTGGCAAACGCTGAACTCAGCACCCCGACAGGCGTGGCGATAACTGTCAACTTGGTGTCGAAATACTCCGAGTCATACCCCTCCATCAAGCCTGAGATGATAGGCTATGGAGCCGGCTCAAAGGAGCTCGACGAGGTCGCGAATGCACTGAGGCTAACGATCGGAGAGAGCTTGGAAGCAACTCATTCCCACGATGAGATTGTGATACTCGAGACAAACTTGGACGACGTGTCAGGCGAGGTCATAGGGCGAGCGGTTGAAAAGCTCACGGCATCAGGCGCTCGGGACGTAACCATAACTCCGGTCTACATGAAAAAGAACCGGCCAGGGCATATCATTTCAGTGATTTCCACAAAAGACGATGCGGAAGCCCTGGCTGACGTTCTGATGGCTGAGACCGGCACGCTCGGTGTTCGAGAGTTGCCTGTCATTCGACATATCAGTCCAAGAAAGACTAGTGAGATAAATCTGAAGGTTAGAGGGAAGAACCACCGAATAAGAGTCAAGCTGTCGCAAGATCACACGGGTCGAATAGTCGGAAGCAAACTGGAATACGAAGACCTGAAAAGAATATCCGACCAAACTGGATTGAGTGTCAGAGAAATCCAGAAGATAGCCAAACCAAGGCTTGAACCGATCCAAACGTGAGGCATGAAATGATAACAAATCAGAATCTGGGTCTGAGAAGGCTCACTCTCACCGCATCACTTGCAGCAGTATACACAATATTCAGAGCCATTCCGATCTCGAGCCTCATCGGAATCTCTGGGAGCATAACCGCGGCAGGGATGATCGCTCCTGTCCTCGGGATCTTACTGGAACCAGCCTACGGGATTGTGGCAGTCTTCACAGGAACAATGGTCGCATCCCTCTTTCCATGGAATCCACTGAAGTTCTACGGGCTAGACTTTCTTCCCGGCGCGCTTAACGTAACGCTTGTCAGCCTAGCAGTAAGAGGGAGAAGGTTGGAAGCGACACAGATGTTCCTCGTCATGATCGGGCTGTTCACCATCAACCCTTTCACGAGCATCTTCGTCGGAACTGCATTACTCAGTCCTCCTGTCCCATACCTGTGGATGCACCTCGCAGCCCTAATCGTTCTAGTCTCACCTCTATCCAAGGATCTGGCGATTAAGCTAGGTTCTCACCACTACGCCAGCCTTGTTAGGCCTATAGCGGTCCTCGCGTTCACCGGCACGATGATAGAGCATTTGACCGGCGGCTTGCTCTTCGCAACAGTTGTAGGCAAAGGCGCCCTAAAATTCTGGCCCGTGATCTTTCTCGCCTATCCCATCGAACGGACGATTCTGGTGGTCGGAGCTACTCTGATCTGCGCCACACTCTTGAGCCTTCTCAGACCCACAGTAGTCGAAAAATCGCTTCAAACTATCAAGCCAATGGCGAAAAGTATTTTTCGTACCGCGTCGGTGCCGGACGAGCCCTAAGACTGGGCGAGCTTTCGGCGCGAGTTGCTTTTTGCTCGACGAGGGTTTGAATTAGATTTAGATGAGACTCTAGATCGCCCATCATAGGATCGGAGCGCCTCTTCTTTCACAAGTTCTGAGAACTTGTCTGCTCCCGACGCCAAAGAGGCCAATGCGAGTCCCGCAGTCTTGGCAGCCGCAGTGCCGAAAGCGGCCGCTAGCTTGAGGCTGGAGGCGAAGGCTGCCATAGCGATCTGTTCACCCGCCTTGATGGCTTCTTCCGAAGACACTCGTTGTTTGGTCGTCAATGATTCTCGTTTCGGGAGTTTTTTCTTAGAGTTTCGCGTAGCGCCTGAACGGGAGGTGTTGGGCAAGGTGTCTTACTGCGACTGCCCTCTTCCGTATTTAAAATGGAAAATGAGCCCGATTTTTCGGGTAGTATTAAGTAGTCGAGTGTTCAGATGAGATTGCTAAACATATACGAGGGTTGAAAGACAGTTGCCAGTGCCAAAGCCCGCGTCAGATGTTGAAGCGGAGATTTTCGAGTTCGTCAAGGAATCGGAGCCGGCCACCGCCTATCTGCAGGGGGCGGATGAATATGTTGGCAAGCTCTTCATCCCATCTAGAAGGAATCTGGAAAGGATCGCGAAGAGAGCCGACGAGCTCCGGCTTAGGGCCGAGAACGATTTGCAGTTGAAGGTGATCGATTCTCTCTCGGCGGGGTTCGCTCTTCAGGAGCCGCAGTCTTATCCTGACGGGGTCCTGAGTTCGTTTTTCGGCTATTTGATCAAAGAGGGAATCGTTCCAAGCCACTTGAAACCTCTCACGAGAAACGCGGTGAGAGCATTGCAGGCAGCCGCCCAAGAGACCTCCGAGAAAAAATGGCCTACAGGTCTTCGATTGTTGACGCTGATCCGTTGCGATGGTCTGCTTGAGATAATCAAGACGATCAAGAAGGAGACGACAGACAAGCAGCTGAAGGAGCTATTGGATGATCTTGGGGAAGCCACGAGGAAGTATGCGTCGATCTTCCGAGTCAAGGGATTCAAGAATCAGGGTTTTGACGAAGTCTACAAGATAATCAAGCGAGAAGGCGCCGATCTTGGCCGCGAAAAGATCTACGCCCAAGCCCTGCGACGCCTCTGGGACTATCCGGAGTCGCCTGAGGAAGTGGAGGCGAAGGGGCTCAAGTTCTTGGAGAGAGAGTTTCCGAGATTCAAGCGGGTAACTGAGAGACTCGCGAAAAAGTACGGCGTGGCGGCGAAGGCTGAGGATGTCTCCAAGGCGATAACGGCGAAGAGATCCGTGAAGCAGACGGAGATACTCCCATTCCTGGGAGAGTTGCGCAAGCGAACCGAGCGGGTTGTGAACAAGGATGTTGTTCGGATAAATCCGAAGTACGAGACAAAGGTGATCGAGACGCCGCTGTACTTGTCAGGAATGTTTCCCAGTGCGGGCGCGTTCTTCTACGACAGCTTCACAAATAATCCCAAAGAGATCTTCATGATCACGACCGACCCGAGAAGGGACCCGAGCACGGTCCCAGGAGAGTTGCTGAACGGGCTAGTCCACGAAGAATACGGCCACTGTGTCCACGCGTCCAACACTGCAACCGCGTACGGTGCAAAACCTACTCTAATGGAGGTCATGTTCACTCCGTTGGCAGGAGCACTCTCCGAGGGAATCTCGTTCCAGCGAGAAATCGAGTTCCAAGAAGTCATGGACAAGCTGAAAACAGGGAAGAAGCTGAGCAACGACGAGAAAGCCCTCGCCCAGTTCTTCGAGAAACGGGGCGGCCTCGATGTCTGGGCAGAAGAGTACGAATTCTACACTTGGATGTGGAGAATAGTACGGTTCCTAAGAGTCATAGGCGATGCGCGCATCAATTCCGGGAAGCAATCCTTGAGAGATTTCATCGAGTGGGCACATAAGAGAACTGGACTAGCGAAGAGTACCGTGTACCATCAGCTGTTTCCGGCTCACCAGGGCAACGGACCCGGATACGCTTCGACCTATGCTATAATAGGCGAGAGCATTCGGGAGATCCAGAACAGGGCTGAGCGGAACGGAAAGAACCTCATAGATTTCAACACCTACGCCTGTTCCATGGGCTTTCCCGCCCGGACAATATTCGAAGAACGACTCCGAGAGTTCGCCGCAAAATAGGAAGAAAGTTTTTCCCCTGAATGCTCTGGGGATTCTCTAGGCGGGCTGGATTCGCCTTAGAAATGTGTGCAGGTGCGTCCAGACCTAGCTTTTATTGACTTCTATGTGGTAGCTTGTCTCGGCTGATCGACCGGTTTAGTCATGGGCCTTCAAAAATGCGGAACCTCGAGCATTCGCGTCCGCTAATATAGCGGACGAACGGTGGAGAAGAAACCAGTGGATAGCTACCACATTCCTGCCAATCTATCTCTCAATTCTTCACTCGTTGTTACCCTATTCTGCAATGAGTGTGAAAGTCAGCGACGAGGCGCGAATAGTGTCTGACGTTGATAATCAGCATCGCCAATAACAAGGGTGGGACAGGAAAGACTACAACCGCCGTGAATCTTGGAACTGCGCTTGCCGCGGCCGGCAGACAGGTGCTTCTGGTCGATCTGGACCCTCAGGGAAGTGCAACGGTCAGCTTTGGCTTCGAGAAAGCGAAACTCCTCTACACGATCTACGATGTTCTTGCACAGTCCAGAAAGATCGAAGCGGTGATGCTTGAAACAAAGGTCGAAAACCTCACGGTCGTGCCCAGCAATCTGGACCTCGCTGGAGCGGAAGTTGAGCTGTCCTCTGTTCGAGGTCGAGAATTCGTTCTGCGGGAGGCGCTCGCTGCTGCGAAACGAAAGTTTGATGTGGTTCTTCTTGACTGTCCTCCAAATATTGGAATCCTGACGGTCAACGCCATAGTCGCTTGCGATCTGTTAATGGTGCCAGTTCAGTGTGAGTACTACTCCATGGACGGATTTCCAACCCTGCTCAGATTCATTAGAATGGTAAAGTCACGGGCCAAGACTGACTTCGACTTCCTGGTCCTTCTGACAATGTACGATGGAAGAACCGCTCTCGCCAAGAAGATTCAGAGGGAATTGAGAGAGAAGTTTGGGGACCATGTGGTCAAGAGTGTTATTCCTAGGTCCATCAAGATGGCAGAGGCGCCCAGCAAAGGAGTCCCGGGTATTATCCACAGTCCAATGAACAAAGCGTCTCTAGAGTACCAGAGGCTCGCCAAGGATATGCTGGAGAGTTCTCTCGCAGACACGGTCCTCACGAAGCTTTCCTCTTAGCATAGCCATCAGCCAGCCTAAGGCTGGAATCACATGGGAACCTCTCCATCTACTGGGTTCTCTCTAAAGAAATTGAAAGAAGAGGTTGGGTCCTAGCCCAGCAGCAACAGTACTGCGTCGTCTTGTGCGAGGAAAGCTAAGCGTCTACAGGTATCTGAATCCCCAACAGTTCTTTCGTTAGCGCCTTGTACTGCTCCGATGCGGGATTCTTCGGACGATAGACTATTCCGGGAAGTCCCTTGCTCGGCGCCTCCGCCATCCTTACGGATCGCGGAATCACAGTCTTCAAAGCTCGCTGGCCGAAGTTGTTCCAGACTTGGGATTGGACTTTTCGCGAGAGTGCTGTTCTTCCGTCGAACATGGTCAGTACGACCCGGAAGTCGAATGTTGCTCGGAGTCTTGACTTTACGAGGTCCATGACTTTGATGAGTGTTGGGAGGCCTTCCATGGGGAAGAATTCGCACTGGACTGGGATCAGTACTAGGTCCGAGGTTACTAGCGCGTTGAGGGTGAGGAGGCCGATGTTTGGTGGGCAGTCGATTATGATAGTGTTGAACTGTTCTTTGATCGGGGCGAGGGCCTCTCGTAGGATATATTCGCGGCCCGGGGTGCTCGATAGTTCGACTTCTGCGCTGGCTAGGTCCAGGTTGCTAGGGAGAAGGAACAGGTTCTGGAATTTTGTGGAGAGGATTGTTTCGTCCGCTTTCTTGGTCTGTGAGAGGAGGTTGTAGATGGTACTGGCAAGGGTTGCCTTCTCGAAGCCCACGCCTGTCGTGGCGTTTCCTTGTGGATCCAGGTCTACGAGGAGAACTTTCTTGTTCTCCATCGAGAGCCCGGCTGCCAGGTTGACCGCGGTTGTGGTCTTCCCAGTTCCACCTTTGTTGTTCAGAACGCTAATGATCAAGGCTAGCTGTATGCGATTCGGGATGATTACTAAGAGAATGATTCACAGAAAACAGACAATAAACGAGCTCCGATGCATGAGATTAGCACGAAAAGAATGGGTCTAACGGCACTAAATCAGCAAGCTTTCCACTGTCAATATAAAAACGCCCTCCCCGTTATCACTGATATGCTACTCGTTTTCAATGGTAACTCTGAAGCTCCTTGGTTACGTTCTCAGCTCAATCGAGAGCAGGTGCTCCCCTGATATTGACAAGATCGTTGTAAGCGTATACTGATAATAGATAGTCGTCCTCGACATCTTACCAGTTGACCGGCGACACTGAAATGCCAAGCTCATTCTGCAGGCCTTCCAACTCTGACACCCCTAGACCTCAGTCGTGACAGAATGAAACCGAAGTGTTCAGGGTCTTTAGCGATCTTCTCAGGTGGAACTACGCCAACACTCCTCAATTTCTTCTGGCCGACCAGCAGCGCTGCTGAAGTGCATGGGTAAGCAGTGGTTCGCGCCATCGCGGAGACCATGTTCTTGGAGTCGTAGTAGTCTAGAATTCGATAACTGAGCAGGGACGCCTTCCCAAGTTTTCCTTCGACTTCGACTCTGAGGGCGAGCAGGTCTTCCGGTTGACCCAAGGACATCGCGCTTTTCAACAAGGCGAGGGCGAGCTTCCGAGGTGCGATGCTAAGCCCGTTGAGTTGTATTTCTCCTCGGTCAAAGAAGCCTAGGACTCGAAGGGTGTTCATCATCTCGGCATGTCCCGGATACCGCAGAGTGTACTCGTACATTTCACGTACGTTCGGAAAGCTTCTTGGAAGAGATCCCAGTCCATCGGTGATGAAATACTCTAATCTCCCGACTCCGGGAAAATTGAAGACTCCGCGTCCCGACAAAGGCTCTACCAGTTTTTCCTCACCGCCTTCGATGATTCTAGCGGGCCTTGAGTATTCATTGATCACGTCTTCCAGCGAGAATACGATTCTGTAGTTTAGCGGCGGGGTCGGTTTCTGGGGCAATCCTCCTACATATACTCGAACTTTCGTGATGGTCCCGAGTCTGCGGGAGGCGTCGCCAACGCACATGTTGGTGAATCCTGGAGCAACTCCGCACTGTGGCACTATCACGTTCTCTTGATCGCCGGCTTTTCGATGAAGCTTGAACGGGTTTTCAGGAGTGTAAGAGATGTCGACGAGGTCTCGGTGCGCTTCTAGAGCGTAGGCCATTAGTTGGAACCCCAGCCTTCCCGGAAGGGCTCCACAGATCAGGTCCGCGCGACGCATTGTGTCGAGGAGGGGCTTCCGCTGAGAAATATCCAAGCGGCGTGTCCTGATTTTTTCGTGTCCTCGTAGGTTCTTTAGATTCTTCGGCTGAGCGTCGGCGACAACAACAGAATCAACTTCCGATGATCGAGCTAGGTCCCTTGCGATTTCTGAGCCAACCTTTCCCGCACCGACAACGAGAACCTTCAAGATTCGTCGGCGCCGCCACTGGTGGGGGCTCTTCTTAAACCAGTTTGGAAGCTAATCCGACCCGTCTGCCCTAGGAGAATATCGATTTTACACTGTCGAATGCGACCCGAGGTAGGAGGGCTGCGAATTTTCTCTTGCGTAGCATGTGCGAGATGATCTTGCCCTGAAAGTCCATGTCGGCGTACTCCTGTATCTCAGGGAGATAGTCTCTCACTGCTTCGAAGAGCCGGTTCAGTGTCTCGTCGGATAATCCGGCGAATATTTTGTGGGCGATGCCCATTCTCTTCAGATCTGGGGCGAACTTGTCTCTCCATTCCTGGTCGTACTGCATGAGAATCTTCCAGCGCTGGTCCCGTGGCGATTTGGCGGCGCTAGCGGCTGCCTTTCCGGCCAACATGCCAGAGTAGCCTCCAATAACGATGCCTCCCCCTGTAGTTTGCTTGACTTGTCCAGCAGCGTCTCCTACAACGATGAAGTTTTCCGACCAGCACTTATCCACGGGTCCCGATACAAGGACGGACCCTGATTTCGTGGCGTCAACGACGGATTTTGGCCAATAATCTCTGACTAGGTCGTCAAGTAGCTTCTTGACATTGCCTTTTCTGCAAGCAAGTCCTACCCTGGCGCTATGGTCGCCTGTTGGAATGCTCCATGCGAAGAACCCTGGTGCGCGATGGTTCCCGAAGAAAAGCTCGACCATGTCTCCTTGTTGCTTTGTCTCGGTTAGTTCGTATTGTAAGCCTGGGAGTAGCTGGGACCAGTCGGGGGTTCGCAGTCCCGCTTGTTCCGGCAGTCTGCTTCCTGCACCACTGGCGTCTATGACGACCTCTCCCTTGAATCCAGGGCCATCTTTGACTGAGAGCCCGACTCCTCCATTGGGGTAGTGTTCGAACTTGGAGACTCGCGTCTTGGTATGAAGTGTCACTCCTGCGGCTACGCCTCTCTTGGCGAGGTACTGGTCAAACCGCATTCTATTGATTATGACAGCGACGGGGGTCTTTGTTCGGACTTCAACAGGGTCCCCCTTTGGTGGGTTGAAGATGGCTCCGTGAATCATCCGCTGTGTGAAGGTGGAATCTGGCTCTACTCCCAACAGCGACAGTCCGTTGAGACTTACTACTCCGGAGCAGTGGCTGGGAACGCCAACTTGGGGGTGCTCTTCTAGAAGAACTACTTTCGTATTATTCTTGGATGCTTCGAATGCGGCTTGGCAGCCGGCTACTCCTGCTCCAACAACAATTACTTGGCTATCGTGGATGGAATGTTCCAAGGAGTTGTCAGTAGTCTTCGAACTCTATTCGCAGTGTAAGACCTTTGAGTTCTCGAGCGAGTTTCTTCACTACTTCGAAGTCTAGAGGGTTTCTCCGGGGTCTTCGACCTGTCAGTATGACCTTGGTCTCTCTGCTTCCATCCGGAAGCCAGATGGTATTGATGGTTAGAATTGAGAAGGGGATGAATAGGTCTTCGAGGAATCCGCGCTCGTCGCCCCCGAAGTTGAGGACTCGGACCCTCTTTCCAACACGGTCGCCGAGGGATTTGGCGAGTTTGGCTCCCGATGAGAGGAATGCGTCCATCCCTCTCCGGTCGACCATAAGGGCCATGATGTCTCCCGCTTCAACCGCTTTGTGGAAGGTGACGTCTTGGAGAGTCGGATTCTCCTTCTCCAGCTCCGTAATTGTCCTGATTACCTTTACGTCGAGGTCTGAAATCTGGCCTTTCTTGAGTTTCTCTTCGCACCTTGAACAGAAAATGCCGCTCTTT
>WNGN01001045.1_pt1 | contig 17864 bp, 16 predicted proteins | sample 5400561 | NCBI WGS metagenome assembly WNGN01 (sample SAMN13153379, study PRJNA577476) | soil metagenome | isolation source: 115 cm soil or saprolite under Garry oak tree replicate 2 | place: USA:California | collected 2016-06-15
ACCGCCCGGAGATACTCGGTCCCGCCGAGGTCCTCGCCGGTCTCCCCTAACAGCACAATGGCATCGCCTTCCGCTTTGAACCCCTGAGAGACGGCCCGTTCGACATGGTCCAGCAGCCCGACCATCCCGATGATCGGAGTCGGATAGATCGACAGCCCCCGGGTCTCATTATAGAAGCTCACGTTCCCACTCACCACGGGAATCTGTAAGGCTTTGCAGGCGTCGGCGATGCCCTCCACAGCCAGGATGAACTGCCACATAATGTCCGGGCGTTCTGGGTTGCCAAAGTTCAGGCAATCAGTGAGGGCCAGGGGCCGCGCGCCCGCGCAGACGAGATTGCGCGCGGCCTCGGCGACAGCGCTGGCAGCGCCGGTGTAGGGGTTCAGCACGCAGTGGAGGCTGTTGCAGTCCGCCGTGACGGCCAGGGCCTTGTCGGTGCCTTTGATCCGCAGGACCGCGGCGTCCGATCCGGGACGGATCACGGTGTTGGTCTGGACCATGTGATCGTACTGTTCGAAGACCCAGCCTTTGTGTGCGATCGTCGGCGAGGTCAAGAGCGCCTCCAGCACCGCGTTGCAGTCCTTCGGCTCCGGGACCAGCTCAAGCGGCAGGGACTGCAGGGCATCCTGATAGGCGGGCGCGTCTGCCGGCCGCTCGTACGTCGGGGCGTTGTCGGTCAGGGCTCGTGCGGGCACCTCGGCGACTACCACCCCTTTCTCTGTGACGCGGAGGACTCCGTCGTTCGTCACCCGGCCAATCACGGCGGCGTCCACGTCCCACTTCTTGCAGATGTCCAGGACCTCCCCTTCCCGTCCTGACTTTGCGACGAGGAGCATCCGCTCCTGGGACTCCGAGAGGAGCACCTCGTAAGGCGTCATGCACGGCTCGCGCCGAGGGACGTTTGCCAGCTCCAATTCGATGCCGGTGCCGCCCCGCGACGCCATCTCGGTTGAGGAACTGGTCAACCCGGCCGCGCCCATGTCCTGGATCCCGACCAGAAGGTCCTGCGCCATAAGCTCGAGGCAGGCCTCCAGCAGGAGCTTTTCCGTGAAGGGGTCCCCGACCTGGACCGTCGGTCGCATGGATTCTGACCCTTCATCGAACGAATCGGACGCCATCGTCGCACCGTGAATGCCATCGCGGCCTGTCTTGGACCCGATGTAGAGCACCGGATTGCCCACCCCGGAGGCCCGCCCGCGGACGATCCGGTCCTTGCGGGCGATGCCGAGACAGAAGACGTTCACCAGCGGGTTATGGTTGTAGATTTCGTTGAAATAGACCTCTCCTCCCACGGTGGGCACGCCGATACAGTTGCCGTAACCTGCGATCCCCGCCACCACGCCGCTGAAGAGGTAGCGGTTCTTGGGACGATCGAGTGGGCCGAACCGTAGGGAGTCCAGCAACGCGATCGGGCGCGCGCCCATCGTGAAGATGTCGCGGAGGATGCCTCCAACCCCCGTCGCCGCACCTTGGTACGGCTCGATGAAGGACGGATGGTTGTGGCTCTCCATCTTGAAGACGGCAGCCAGACCGTCGCCGATGTCCACGGCGCCGGCGTTCTCGCCGGGCCCCTGGATGACGTGCGGCGCATCCGTCGGGAGCTTCTTCAGAAAGGTACGCGAGCTCTTATACGAACAGTGCTCGCTCCACATCACCGAGAACATTCCAAGCTCGGTAAGATTCGGTTCCCGGCCCAGGAGGGTGACGATCTTCTGGTATTCCTCCTCAGTCAGCCCATGCTGGGCAATGAGGTCTTTGGTCATGGTGACTGGCGTTTGAGGTCGCATTCTAGGAGGCATTATGAGCCAGGACGGGCTTCGGAGCATATCGTCCACTCTTGATGGACTCGAGCAGCGAGAGCAGGATCAGGCGTCCGTCTTCGTTCCCAAGCAGCGCGTCAGCGCAGCGCTCCGGGTGGGGCATCAGGCCGAGGACATTGCCGGCGTCGTTGACGATCCCCGCGATGTTGTCCAACGAGCCGTTGGGGTTGGCCGCCGGCGTGACCTGGCCATCTTCCGTGCAATAGCGAAAGACGACCTGGTTCTGGGTTTTCAGCTTGGCGAGCGTCGCCTGGTCCGCATAGTAGTTGCCTTCACCGTGGGCGATCGGCAGGGTCAACACCTGGCCTGGCTTGCAGCGTCGGGTAAAGGGTGTGTCTGCATTCTCGACGCGGAGGTGGACGTCCTTGCATAGAAAGGAGAGGGATCGGTTTCTCAACATGGCGCCGGGCAGTAGTCCCGCTTCCAGCAGGATCTGAAACCCGTTGCAGATGCCAAGGACCAGCCCGCCGGCCTGGGCGAAGCGAGTGACCGCAGCCATCACCGGGGAGAACCGCGCGATCGCGCCGGTGCGAAGATAGTCGCCGTAGGAGAAGCCGCCGGGGATGATGACGGCATCGACTTGTGGAAGGGCCGGTTCTTTGTGCCAGATGAAGTCGGCTTGGGTCCCCAGGACCGCCGTCACGGCGTAATGACAGTCGCGATCGCAATTGGACCCGGGGAAGACGAGGATGCCGACTCGCGATGAGGCGCTCATTCCATCAGCTCGATCCGATACTCTTCTATAATAGTGTTGGCCAGGAGCCGCTCGCACATAGCTTTCACCTCCGCCTCCGCCCCAGCCCGATCGTTCGTCGCCAGTTCAAGCTCGATGAGCTTTCCCACCCGCACGTCCTTCACGCCGGTATAGCCCAGCGAGCTGAGGGCGTGCAGGACAGCCTGGCCCTGAGGGTCCAGGATGCCGTGCTTCAAGGTGACGAAGACCTTAGCCTTCATGCTGTCCCCGCCTGCGAGTCGCCCGAGCCTTGCCGGAGGAGCCGAACACCCGCTTGAAGATCTCAGGGATGTGGCGCGTGTAGGCCTTCGGGTTGAAGCACGTGACGATCGCAGCAGGCGACAAGTGTCGAGTGACGAAAGAGTCTTTCTCGACCAAATCCCGGAACGGCGCCCTCCCCTGCCAGGCCGCCATTGCCAATCGCTGCACGACTTCGTAGGCCTGCACGCGCGGCGCGCCCTGACGCACCAGCTCCAGCATGAGACGTTGCGAGTAGATGATGCCGCCGGTCAGTTCGATGTTGCGCCGCATCCGGTCCGGGTACACCACCAAGTCGGCCATCAGATCGGTAAACCTCGCAAGCATGAAATCCACGAGAATCGTGCTGTCCGGAATAATGACCCGCTCAACCGACGAGTGGCTGATGTCGCGCTCGTGCCAGAGGGCGATGTTCTCCATGGATGCGAGACAGTTTGCTCGGACCAATCGGGCCAAGCCGCAGAGGTTCTCCGAAACGATCGGGTTGCGCTTGTGCGGCATGGCGGAGGAGCCCTTTTGGCCCGGCGTGAACGGTTCCTCGGCCTCCAGCACCTCCGTCCGTTGCAGGTGGCGGATCTCGGTCGCGAACTTCTCGATGCTGCTCGCGAGCAACCCCAAGGCCGTGAGATACGCCGCGTGCCGGTCGCGCTGGACCACTTGGTTGGAGGCGGGCGCCGGCTTGAGCCCCAGCTTCTTACAGACATAGGCTTCAATGTCAGGCGACAGGTGCGCGAACGTGCCCATAGCACCCGACACTTTGCCGCACGCGATCCCGTCACGCGCGGCTCGAAACCGCTCGCGATGGCGCTTCGTCTCGTCGTACCAGATGGCCAGCTTGACGCCGAACGTGATGGGCTCGCCGTGGATGCCATGAGAGCGTCCGATCATGAGGGTGTCACGGTGCTCCCAGGCGCGGTCGCGGAGCACGGCGAGGAGCCGGTCCAGATCCTCCAGAATGGCATCGGCGGCCTCGACCATCAGAACGGCCAGCGAGGTGTCCAGGATATCGGAGGAGGTCAGGCCCAGGTGCAGGTAGCGGGCCGCTGGCCCGACCTGCTCGGAAATGGATTCGATGAAGGCGATGACGTCGTGCTTCGTGACCCGCTCCAGCGCCTCGATACGCGCTGGATTGACGCGGGCCTTGCCGCGGATCTGCCGGACTGCCGAAGCGGGGATCAGTCCTTTCTTCGCCAGAGCCTCGCAGGCCAGAAGCTCCACTTGTAACCACGTTTCATGTTTGCGCGAAGGCTCCCAGATCGCTTTCAGGTGAGGCCTGGAATAGCGATCAATCATGGGTCACCGACGTGACCGCCTCCCGCGCTTTGCCCTGCAGGCGGGGTTCCTCGCGCAGGATACGGTCCAGGATGCCGTTGACGAAGGAGCCCGATTGCTCGTCGCCGAACATCTTCACGATCTCGATGGCCTCATTGAGCGTGACGCGAGCAGGAATGTCCGGCCTGTACAAGAGTTCATAGGCCGCCATTCGCAGGACGGTCCGATCGGTAATCGCCATCCGGTGAACGGTCCAGTGCTCGGCGTAGCGGCCGAGCAAGCTATCCAGCTCGGCCGCATGGGTGATGACCCCGTCGACGAGGACTTCGGCAAAGGTCTTGGCCTCTGAGTGAGTCGGGTTCTGCGCCCAGAAGTCCTCCAGCCAGCCGGAGGTGTCGCGATGGATATCCCACTGGTACAGAATTTGGAGGGCCAACTCGCGGCCTTTGCGCCGAAGGCTCATCGTGACCTCTTGCGCGAAGAATGTCGTGGAGGGCCACCGAGACGTTTCAACAAATTGGCCATTTCGATCGCTGCAATACCAGCTTCATATCCTCGGTTCACTCCTCCGATCCCCGACCGTGCATCCGCTTGTTCGTCGGTATCGGTGGTCAGCACACCGAAGATGACCGGCATCCCGTAGTCAAAGGACACCCGCGCGATCCCGCGGCTGACCTCGGCGCTGATGTACTCAAAGTGGGGTGTCTCCCCTCGGATCACGGCGCCGAGACAGATGATGGCGTCATAGCGGCGGGAACGCGCCAAGCGGGACGCGACCATGGGAATCTCGAACGCCCCGGGGACGAAGACCACGTCGATCGCCTCGTCGCGGGCCCCGCCTTTACGCAAGGCGTCGAGCGCCCCTTCTAGCAGCCGCTTCGTCACCACTTCGTTGTAACGGCTGCGGACGATCGCGAACCGCAATCCGGCGGCCGCACCTCCCCCTTCGATCACTGTCGGCATGCGGTATGTGCTCTGTCTTCGATCAGACCTTGTCCAGGAGGTGGCCCAGCTTGACTTTCTTTGTTCTCAGATAGCGAATGTTCGAGTCCTGAGGAGAAATTTCGATCGGCACGCGCTCGACGACCCGGAGCCCGTACCCCTCCACCCCGACGATCTTCCTGGGATTGTTCGTGATGAGCCGGATCTTGTGCAACCCCAGCTTGACCAGGATCTGCGCGCCCACGCCATAGTCCCGAAGGTCCGCCTTGAAGCCCAGCGCCAGGTTGGCCTCGACGGTGTCCTTGCCTTCGTCCTGCAGCTTGTACGCGCGCAGCTTGTTCACCAGGCCGATGCCGCGCCCTTCCTGGTTCAGGTACAGGAGCACGCCCTGCCCCGCCTTCTCGATCATCTGCAGCGCGCGATGGAGCTGCTCGCGGCAATCGCAGCGAAGCGATCCGAGCACATCGGAGGTGAGGCACCCGGAGTGCACGCGGACCAGCACCTCGTCGGCCGGTTTGATCGTGCCCTTGACCAGCGCGACGTGGGCGCCATGGTCCAGGTCGTTCTCGAACATGTGCGCGACAAAGTCGCCGAAGATCGTCGGAAGCGTTGCCTGCGTCACTTCGTGGACGAAGGTCTCTCGCTGCATCCGGTACTCGATGAGGTCTTTGATCGTCACCAGCTTGAGGTGATGCCGCTTGGCGATCTCGTGAAGCTGCGGCACCCGGGCCATGGTCCCGTCATCGTTCATGATCTCGCACAGGACGCCGGCTGGATAGAGCCTGGCCAGGCGCGCCAAATCCACCGAGCCTTCGGTCTGGCCGGCCCGTTTGAGGACGCCGCCCTTGTCGGCCCTGAGCGGAAAGACATGGCCCGGCCGGGCGAGATCGGACGGCTTGGTCTTGGCATCTATCGCCGTCTGGATGGTCGTGGCCCGGTCTTTGGCGGAGATGCCGGTCGTGATCCCCCGGCGGGCGTCGATTGAGATCGTGAAGGCGGTGCCGAAAGGCGCCGTGTTCTCAGCGACCATCGGGGGCAGTTGGAGCTCCTCCACCCGCTCTGGCGTCAGGGCCAAGCAGATCAAGCCTCGCCCGTGCATGGCCATGAAGTTGATGGCCTCGGGCGTGACCTTCTCGGCCGCCATGACGAAGTCACCTTCATTTTCGCGGTCTTCGTCATCCACCAGGATGACCATGCGGCCATTTCTGATGTCTCCAATGGCGCCATCGATCGTGTCAAATTTCATGGGTTTTCCACAAAAAGCCTTATCTACTATAGAGATGCGAGCGGTCGGTGTCAAATGCGGGGAACCAAGTTCGCGTGGCTCGGGCGCCCGAACATCACGACTACCGGCATGATCAACACACACACTGCGGTGAAGAGAGCGAAGCCCGTTGCATACGTTCCGCTGAGATCTTTGAAGAGACCCAGGACCGAGGGTAAGAGAAAGCCGCCGAGGCCTCCGGCTGCGCCGACAAGCCCTGAGATGGTCCCGATTTCTTGCCGGAATCGCTGGGGCACGACCTGAAAGATCACCCCGTTTCCCATGCCCAGGCAGGCCATGGCCAGAAACACTGCAGAAAAGGCCGCCGGGAACGGGAGCAACAGGGACGCCACTCCCGTAAAGAGCGCGATGATCGGGTAAAGCACGGAGAGCACCCGGAGTCCCCCGCACCGGTCGGCGATGAAGCCTCCCACCGGGCGGGAGAAACTTCCGGCGAGCGCGCAGGCTGCCGCGGCCCAACCGGCCTCCACCCGGGACAACCCATATTGGTCGAAGAAAAAGATGCTGAGATAGCTGCTGAGGCCCACGAATCCACCGAAGGTAATCGCGTACAGCGCGCAGAACCAGTAGGTAGCCGGCTCCCTGAGCAGGACGACGAACTCCCGACGGTGGGCGGAGCCATCCATCGACTCGTGGTCCCGGGCCAGCAACCAATACACTGCGGCGATGATGACGACAATGGGAATCAAGATACCGAAGACGCCATGCCATCCGAACTTGACGGCCAATAGCGGGGCCAGTCCGATGCTGACGATCGCGCCGCTATTCCCAGAGCCGGCCACGCCCATCGCCAGCCCCTGGTGCTCCAACGGGTAGGCCCGGCTGGCAAGCGGCAAGGAGACGGCGAAGCTGGCACCTGCGATGCCCAACAGGAGACCGACGCCGACCATCTGCACAAAGGAATCGCCGGCTAACCAAGCCCACGCCAGAGGAACTGATACCAGCAGCATGTTGACTAACCCGATCCGGCGGGGTCCATACCGGTCCGACAGGACTCCGATGCCGATCCGAAAGAGCGATCCTCCGAGCAGGGGAACTGCCACCAGAAAGCCTTTTTGCGTAGCAGTCAGCCCAAAGTCCTGAGCAATGAAGACCCCCAAGGCTCCCACGAGGACCCAGGCCATGAAACTGACTTCGAAATGGAGCCAGGCGGCCAGGAGAGACGGCCAGTGGCCGCTGCGAAGGGCATAGAGGACTGGCACGAATCGGATTATAGCAGAGAAATTAGTAACTTATGAACCTCATTCGTTTGGCCTCCACGGAAGGGTTCCGCTATAATAGGCAGTTACAATGGAACCCTCAGACTCCATGGATGAGACTCAAAACGAGACCGCGGAAGCCGAGGACGTCGAAGAGGCCGAGGTCCTCGAATCTGAAGCCTTCCTCGACCGGGAGATTCCTGCGGAGGAGTTTGACGTCCCCCTGTCCATCCAGCCGGGGGACCAGACGGACGCGTCGCAGGACACGGCGCTCGCCCCGTATGACCCGCTCCAGCGCTACCTCGCCGAGGTCCGAAAATATCCGTTCCTGTCCAAGGAAGAGGAACTGCAGCTCTTCCACGATTATCGAACGACGGGCAACCGCGAAGCGGCGGTCAAGTTGATCCTCTCCAACCTGCGCGTCTCCGTGGCGATCGCGGCAGAGTACCTCCACTTCGGGGCCGATTACATGGACCTGATCCAAGAAGGCAACGTCGGGCTCATGCAGGCCATCCGGAAATTCGACCCGACGAAGGGCGTGCGGTTCCACTCCTACGCGGCCTGGTGGGTGCGGGCGTACGTCCTTCGGTATCTCCTGAACACCCATCGGCTGGTGAAGATCGGGACCACGCAGGACCAGCGCAAGCTCTTCTACAATCTGAACAAAGAGAAGCGGAAGCTGGAGCACGAGGGCTTCGTGCCCGACACCAAGCTCCTCGCCGACCGCCTGCACGTCCGCGAGCGCGACGTCGTCGAGATGGGGCAGCGCCTGGGGAGCTGGGACATCTCCCTGGACGCCCCCCTCGGGCCTGATCAGGAAGGCACCTTGATGGAGATCCTGCCCGCCCAGGGGACGCCGGCGGACGAGACTCTGGCCAATGAGGAACTCAGGAAGCTCTTTCGGCGGAAGCTCGCGGAGTTCGCCGCCACGCTTGATGACCGGTACGCGGACATCCTGCGCAACCGGATCCTCTCGGAGACGCCGATGACGCTCGACGACATTGGCAAGAAGTACAACATCTCGCGGGAGCGCGCCCGCCAGTTGGAGGAAAAGATCATCAAGCGGCTGCGGGAGCACATGAAGAAGGAGATCAAGGACTTCGAATTGCTCAAACCGTGACGACCTTCTACGAGAGGGAGACGACCGCTCGACGATCGGGGATCGTTCCGATCAACACGCCGACCGTAATCAGACCACTCCCCACCCATCCGAGTGCATCCAAGCGCTCGCCCAGGACCAGCCAGGAGAGCCATGCGGCCAAGGCCGGCTCGAGCGCGAAGATCAAGGCCACACGCTGGGCTGGAACGTGCTTCTGCGCCCACACTTGTACGCAAAACGCCAGCGCAGTGGCCAGCACGCCCGTGATCACAAGCGCCCAGACCAGCGTCGGCGTGAAGGCGACCGGCCAGGGCCGATAGCCTTCCATGAGAGCCGGCCCGACCAAAGCACCTGTCACCATGACCAGTTGCCAGGCGGAAAAGGTGAGCACCTCGCTGCGATGCACGTAGGCTTCGACCGCGATGATGTGTAGGGCGAAGGCTGCCGCGCATGCCAGCGTGTAAAGGTCTCCACGATTCATCTCGGCTGAAGGGCGGATCAGCAGCCACAATCCGCTCACGGCGAAGGACAGGGCTGTCCAGAGCCGGAAGTCAAACCGGCGCAGGAAGAGCGGGACCAGCACGACGTACAGCGCGGTGATGAAAGCCGAGTTCGACGCCGTGGTATAGCGCATGCCGACAGTCTGGGTGACGTACCCGAGGAACAGGAAGACGGAAGCAATTGCAGCCGTCCGCAGGGTCTCGGCCGTCCGCCCAATGGGCCGCCTCGCCAGGATAAGCACGGCGACCAGCACGAGACTGCTGATGAGGAACCGCAGGAAAAGGAACGAGAGCGGCAGCACCTGCTCGAGCGCCAGTTTGGTCGCCGGAAAGGTGGCCGCCCAGATGACCGTCGTGAGCGCGAGGGCGAGCTGCGGCACGGGCTCAGCGCCACAGCACGGCGGCAATGACGAGGCCGGTCAACCCTGCCAGCACCGCAAGGTAGATTCCGACACTGACGTCACGCATCCATGCCCACTGCCACTCCTCGGGATACAGCGCGGCGTCCTCCAAGTGCCTGCCTTTTTCATAGAGCCCCAGTTCCTGCTCGATTTTGATGAGCACCCGCTTCGCCATCAAGTGCCGGGCCTGCTGTTGCACGATTAGGTAGGCCATGATTCCGGAGAACAACACAACCCCCACGCATACAAGGACTTCTGCCGCAGCGGAGGGCGCTGGCGCGGGAAAAAACTGGACGACCATCAACAAGAGAACCAGCATCCCGCTCGCGCTCGCGGTCAGCCACATCATCCGCTCGCGGCGTCGGAACACCTCCTCCTTGTACCAGGGATAGAGCAGCTCCAACTCCTCTCGGCTTCCCTGGTTCATGTGGAGAGGCCTGCAAGCGCCCGTGGGCCTACAGCGCGCGATCCCCGGTTTCTCCGGTCCTGATCCGGATGACCTCGGACAGGTTCGTCACGAAGATCTTCCCGTCCCCGATACTCCCGGTCTTGGCTGTTCGGAGTAGTGTTTCGACAACTCTTTCCGCGAGGTTGTCGGGCACAACCACCTCGATCTTCGTCTTGGGCAGGAACTCCACCGTGTACTCCGTTCCACGGTAGGCTTCCTTGTGCCCCTTCTGGCGACCGAATCCGCGCACCTCCGTCACGGTCATCCCAAAGACCCCGATCTCCGTCAATGCGTCTTTCACGTCCTCAAGTTTGAACGGCTTGATGATAGCTTCGACTTTTTTCATCGGCGCACGCCTCCATTGTCATGAGCTGGGCCCACAGTAAAGACCGTACCGTCTTCCCTCCTGCGGTTAACCCTTCGAGTAAGCCCGTTCTTCGTGTTGGCTCAAATCCAGCCCCACCTGTTCTTCCTCCTTATTGACCCGTAATCCCATCGTCCAATCGACGACCTTGAGGATGATGAAAGTCCCGACGAAGGCCAGCACCCATGCGGCCAGCACGGCCACGAATTGGAGCCAGAGTTGGCCGGGGTTTCCAAAGAAGAACCCATCGGCGCCACCAGAATTGATCGCCTTCGACGCAAAGAGGCCAGTCGCCAATGCTCCCCACGTCCCACCGATCCCATGAATACCAAAGGCGTCTAATGAATCATCGTACCCTAAGCGCGACTTTACAAGACATGCCAGGTAGCAGAAGACCCCGGCGCCCGCTCCGATGGCGATGGAGGAGAGCGGTCCCACGAACCCGGACGCCGGTGTAATCGCGACTAGTCCAGCGACGGCGCCACTCGCCGCGCCCAGCACCGTAGGTCTGCCGCGATAGATCCACTCCGCCACCATCCACGCCAGTGCAGCCGTGGCTGTTGCGGTGTTGGTGACCACGAAGGCGCTGGTTGCCAGGGCTCCCGCCGCCACCGCGCTGCCGGCGTTGAATCCAAACCATCCGAACCAGAGCAACGAAGCGCCTAAGACGGTCATCGGGAGATTGTGCGGAGCCATGTTCTCTTTCCCGTGGCCCAAGCGCCGTCCCAGGACAAGAGCGCACGCGAGGCCAGAAACCCCCGAGCTGATATGCACCACGGTCCCGCCAGCGAAGTCCAGCGCACCCAGGCCACCATTGGTGCCGATCCAACCGCCTTTGCCCCACACCCAATGGGCCAAGGGGTCATAGATGAACGTGGCCCAGAGAAGCGAAAAAACCAGGAAGCTGCTGAACTTTATTCGTTCGGCGTAGGCCCCACTTATGAGCGCGACGGTGATCACCGCGAACATGGCCTGGAAGATCATATAGGCTTGATGCGGAATCGTCGCCGCATAGTCGGCATTCGGTTGGTCCATGGCGACGCCGGCTAGCCCCACCCATTCCAGCCCGCCGATAATGTGCCCCTTGTCAGGTCCGAAAGCGAGACTGTACCCCCATAACACCCACTGGACGCTGATCAGGCAGAGGATGATGAAGCTGTGCATGATGGTCCCCAACGCATTCTTCTCCCGAACCATCCCGCCGTAGAACAGCGCCAGCCCGGGTGCCGTCATGGCCAGTACCAAGGCGGACGAAGTCAAAACCCACGCCGTGTCCCCGGTATCAATCTTTGGGGGAGGAGCCGGAGCGGCTGCTGGTGGGGTTCCTCCCGGTGCCGGTGCACTCGTCGCCGGTGGTGCTTCAGTGGTTGTCTGCGCCATCACGACATTCGCCACGACACCAAGAGTCATCCACACGGCTATGCCCAGCACCATCAGCACATTCACCATCACTCGTTGTCGTAAGATTGTTTTCATATCCATCTCCTTTTGCTCGTGTGCATAAAAAAAGGGCGCCACTCTTTACAGACTGGCGCCCTTGCCAGTAATCCCAGAACCAGGGTCTGCGCTGACCCCGTCAACCCTCCGGAAATACGACTATGGATTTCCGGAGAGCTCGATGCACTGTCGCTACTGCGTGTTTAGAGCCAAATCCCTCCAATTAGACGTCATAGTAGAGGAAGAACTCATAGGGGTGCGGCCGAATCCGCACTTGATCGATCTCCTTCTCCCGCTTGTAAGTGATCCAGGTCTCGATCACGTCTTCTGTGAAGACGTTGCCTTTCAAGAGGAAGGCATGATCTTTCTCAAGATTTCGCAGCGACTCCTCGAGGCTAGCCGGCATTTGCTTGATCTTAGCCGCGTCATGCGGTTCGAGATCATACATATCCTTGTCTACGGGTGGACCTGGATCAATCTTATTCTCGATCCCATCCAGTCCGGCCATCAGCATGGCGGCGAAGGCATAGTAAGGATTGCAGGCCGGGTCCGGGAAACGAACTTCGATCCGCTTGGCCTTCGGATTCGGGGTATACATGGGGATGCGCACGCCTGCGCTACGGTTCCGGCTAGAGTAGGCCAGATTCACGGGCGCCTCGAAGCCGGGCGTCAACCGTTTGTAAGAGTTCGTCGTCGGGTTGGTGATAGCCGCCAAGGCCAGCGCATGCTTGAGGATCCCACCGATGTACCAGAGGCAGAGCTGTGAGGTCCCTGCATATTCTTTGCCGGCAAAGAGCGGCTTCCCTTCTTTCCAGATGCTCTGATGAGTATGCATGCCGGAGCCGTTATCCTGGAACAACGGCTTGGGCATGAGGGTCACAGTCTTGCCGTGGCGCCTGGCCACATTTTTGATAATGTATTTGTACATCATCATCTTGTCGGCCATGTTCGTCAGCGAGTCATACCGCATGTCGATCTCGGCTTGACCGGCGGTCGCAACCTCGTGATGCTGCTTTTCCACCATGATGCCCATCTTTTGCATCTCCAGCACCATCTCACTGCGGATGTCCAACTGGGTGTCCATAGGCGGCACCGGGAAGTACCCTTCCTTGTGGCGGGGCTTGTTGCCGAGATTGAAGCCTTCCTTGCCTGAGTTCCAGATACCCTCGTCAGAGTCAATAAAGTAGTATCCGCTGTGACTGTCTTGGTCGTAGCGGGCGCTGTCAAAAATAAAAAATTCGGCCTCGGGGCCCCAATAGGAGATGTCTCCGATCTTAGTCTGTTTGAGATACTTTTCGGCTTTCTGAGCCACGTTGCGCGGGTCCCGGCTGTAGTTCTCGCGCGTGATTGGATCCACGATGTTGCAGATCATGCTCAAGGTCGGGACGTTTGTGAACGGATCCATAACGGCGGTGGCGGGATCCGGGACGACCATCATGTCGCTGTTTTGAATCGCCTGCCACCCCCGAATGGACGATCCATCGAAGCCGGAACCTTCGGTGAAGACCGTGTCCGTCAGTTCTTCAATCGGAATCGTGAAGTGCTGCCAAGTGCCAGGGAAGTCTACGAACTTCAGGTCGACCATGACAGTTTTATTTTTCTTTGCATAATCCAATACTTCCTTTGCACTCATAACCTCCTCCTTTAAGATTGAATCCCCAATGATTTCCGTTGCACAGTGGCCCGATGAACGACCGGGCGCGTGGTCTGTGTCTGTCCCAGATATTCTTCGATCCGAGCGGTAATGGTGTCGCTGATCAACTTGCACCATCCTAGGTCATTGATCTTGCCGCGAGCCTGGTCCGTGACATAGAAGACGTCCACGACCTGGTCCAGTCGGGTCGAAATCCGGGCCGCGTGTACGGACAAGCCCAGATCGAAGATCGCCCGCGTAATCACGTACAGCAGACCCTGGCGGTCGTCGGCGAACACGTCGATGATTGTGAACCGCTCCGAAGAGTCGTTGTCCACCTGAACCATCGTCGGCTCGCGCAGAGGGACGCCGTGGCCGCTCTGCCCAAATCGAGTCGCCTCTTGCAAGAGGGCCTCCACCGAGCGGCGGCCCTTCAAGACCGCGGCAATCGACTCGCTGACATCATGGATCCGAGATGGCGGCGGGCCGTCCGGGCAGTCTGGGTCTTGGACGCGGAAGACGTCGACAACCATGCCGTCGGCCAGGGTGAGGATCTGGGCGTCCAGGATTTGCAATCCCTTCGCAGCCAGCACGCCGGCGATCTTGGAGAAGATGCCTGGAATGATCTTTTCCTGGGTATACACCGTGTAGTCGGTGGTGCCCAGCGCGGGATCGTGCTGCGCATCCACCAGGACGGACGCGTCGGCCAGCTTCGCCAGCCACTCGAGGTGTGTCACGATGCGCTCAACCGGCATCGCGGCCAGATACTGATCAGGCCACGCCTCGAGTTGTTTGCGGAGCCAGTCCTGAGGCAGCCGCTGGCCCAACCGGGCGAGGACTGCCTGCCGCACCTCTTTTGCCTGATTGAGCAGGCCTTCGTAGGTCGTCTCCGTCTCTTCCCCCCCAGCCAACTCCTTGTGCGTCTTGATAAACAGGTCGCCCAACAGCGTTTCCTTCCAGCGCGTCAGCACGCCGGGGCCCACAGCCGCAATGTCAGCAGCCGTCAGCACGAACAGCATCTTGAGCGCCTCCGGCGTGCCGACTTGGCGGGCGAACCGCAGCACCACCTTCTCGTCGGACGAATCTCGTCGGAATGCGGTGCTGGACATCAGGAGATGGTGGCGAACCAGAAACACCAAGAGCTGTGTCTCGTGATCGTCCAGGCCGAGCCGCTCGGCCACATCCACAGCAATCCGCTCGCCGATGAGGCTGTGGTCCTCCTCCTGTCCCTTGCCGATATCGTGGATGAGCAGCGCAAGGTGCAACAGGTCTTTCCGCTTGATCTCGCGATAGACCCGGCCCAAGAGGCCGCTCGTAGCGCCGATCTCTTCCGCCTGACTCACCGCGAGCAGGCTGTGCTGGTCCACGGTGTACTTGTGGTAGGCATTGAACTGCATGAGGCCGCGGACGGTCCCGAACGTCGGGATGAACCGTTCCAACAGATGCACCCGATGCATCGCGTCAAGAGTCTCGGCCACACGCCACGGTCCTGTGAGAATGGCCAGAAAGGATCGTCGTGACGGCTCTCGTCGAAAAACATCGTCGGCAACGGCTGACACTCGATCGGGCAACTCCTGGACGAGGCCGTCGGCAATGGCGAGCCCGTAAGTCTGAGCCAACTGGAACAGTCGGAGGATTCTATTTCCGTCAGAAAACGCTTCATCCCTCAGGTCTGGCGGCACCGTGATTTCATCTTTGGTCAGCTCAAAGTAGCGCTCAACACGCCGCGCCGGAAGCCAAGCGGCCAACCGCTGCCAGACTGACCGCTGCATGGCCTGAGACACGAACCGGCTGGTAATGTCGCAGACACGGGTGGATTGCCGGTAGTACTGCTGCATGAACTGCTCGACGGCCAGGAGATGGGGCAGGTCTTTGAATCCCCACAGGCCGGCGATGCGGATCTGCTCGTCGAACGTCAGGATGTCCTGGGCCCGCAATGCGTAGAAATGGAGCTCGTTCCGAACGCGCCAGAAAAACTCCTGGGCATCCCAGAGTGCCGCCACATCCCCGGCTGACAGCAGACCGCCGGCAGAGAGGTCCTCAAATGACGAGGTCTCGTAGCGCGCGAGGGCTGTCCACTTGAGTAGATGCAGGTCTCTGAGCCCACCTCGACTTTTTTTGATGTTCGGCTCCAGCAGGAAGTTGGTGGACCCGTACTTCCCATATTCCAGTTGCCGATCTGCGAGCTTTTGGGCCACGTACTCCTGCACCCTTTTCCCCGAAACTCGCTCGCGGTACGTGCGCGTGAATTCGTCAAAGAGGGTTTGATCTCCGGCCAGCCAGCGCGCTTCCATCAGAGAAGTACGCACGGTCAAGTCGGTCCGGCCCATGGACCGACAGTCCGCGATGGTCCGCAGGCTATGACCGACCAGGAAGCCGAGGTCCCACAGGACATGGAGAATCGCCGTCGACACGGCCCGAGCCTCCCGTTCGTGCAACGGCTCGTAGAGGAACATCAGATCGATGTCTGAATAAGGCGCCAGTTCACGCCGGCCGTAGCCGCCCAGGGCGACCAACGCGACACCCGTGGGATTGAACGTACCCGCGTATTCGAGCGCGTAAAGATCATGCAGAATGTCATCCGCCAAGTCGGTCAGTGCCGTGACGGTCTCCACACCGCTCGAGCCGCGGGTATGGGCGGCCGCGATCGCCTGGCGATGCGTTTCTAAGGCGTCCCTGGTCCACGAGACGCTCGGTGTCCTATTGAGGAGAGATTCCAACATGGTAGTTAAATAGCGCGATCTCCGGTTTCGCCGGTGCGGATACGCACGACGTCGTCGAGATTAGAAACGAAAATCTTTCCGTCTCCGATGCTGCCGGTTTTGGCCGTCCGGATGATCGTCTCGACCACCTTGTTCGCCAAACTGTCCACGACGACGACCTCGATCTTGGTTTTAGGTACGAACTCGATGGTGTATTCGGTTCCCCGGTAGGCTTCCTTGTGTCCCTTTTGGCGGCCGAACCCGCGGACTTCCGAGACGGTCATGCCATAGACGCCCAGCTCGGTCAAGGCATCTTTCACTTCTTCCAGCTTGAATGGCTTGATAATCGCCTCGATTTTCTTCATGAGCGCCTGCCCCCTTTTCTCAGGCCCCCCAGATGCAATGAAGTACGACCTTTTACCGTTAAGGCCGTCCCACTACGAATAGGTCTTCGTCAGGCCCTACCAGGTTGATCGCGTTGGAAGCATGAAAGCCTGTCACACATATTTGATGACGCAGTCCATCAGATGGATGCTGACTACGATGGGCAATCCATCATAGCCGAATCGCCCTATTCACACAACTACCGTAAACGCCAGTACGGACGAGGTCGACAATCATATCCCCGTGCTGACGTTCGTAGCGGCTGGCGTACAGCGTCGGACGACCGGCCGCTCCACTCTCGTTGACTTACGACTCCTGCAAGCTGGCGTTATCCAAGGATCAAAAGTTAATGTCCAGCTGGACTGTCCATTTCCACTGGCCGTTGATGGCGTGGTCGTTGAACCAAACCGGACCGGTCAAGAGACTGATGTCCTTCGTGAAGTAGTGGTACATCCCGAATCCTCCACCACCGATGTAATTTTTCCCGCTGGCGTAATCGGCTGCCAACACCCACTTGTTGTACTCATTGCCCGCCTTGTCCTTGACCGGCCAGAAGCCGTAGTCGTAGCCGACCATGCCGCCGGCGTTTTGCAAATCTCCGCTCTGACCCGCATTACACCGGAGTGCAGGATTCGTGGCGTAGCGCACGCAGCCGTTTCCATGCATCAGCACCGATCCGGGATTCCCGTAATAGCCGCCTCCATGGATCCTCCCGAACGGTCCGAGCGTTTTCCCCACCAGGAAGTCCACGATGTTCATGCTCGTCACTTCGGTTTTCGTTCCCACATTGAAAATGCCGAGGTTGAGGGCCGGGAACCAGCTCCCCAGAAACGCCCCCTCCGGCGTGCCCAATTTCGCGTTGAACAGGGCGCTGCTCCCCATGGAACGGAGCGTCGATTGGGCAAAGGTCGCTGGCGCGAGGTAGTCGATGCCCACCTCCATGTTGAGCTTTTCAAAGGGTAAGACACCCACAGTCAAGCCAACATCGGTGGGCAAAGCCGCCCCCTGCCCTTTGTCTATGTCTTGTTGTGTCTGATAGAGGCGGAAATAGTTGTCCACCCCGATATGCCAGACGTTGAAAGGCTGAACGTCACTGGTAGCTGGTGTCCAGTATGTAGTGGAGGGCGTCGCGATAACCGTTCCTTCCACGAGGAGTGACAGGAACACGATGGGAATGATGATGCGTCCAAGTCGTTTCATGGTTGTGCCGCCTCCTTAATTGATTCAGCAAGCATGACTGACTGTTTGTTAACGGCGACACCATCGTCCCCCTTCACACATCATTGTGTAGAAACCTGTGTTCAACGACTACGGTACCGGTTTGTAATCGGCATCCGCCGGTCCTTCCCCAACGCCCGGTGCGTGATCTTCACCCCGGGCGGCGATT
>WNGN01001766.1_pt1 | contig 17863 bp, 18 predicted proteins | sample 5400561 | NCBI WGS metagenome assembly WNGN01 (sample SAMN13153379, study PRJNA577476) | soil metagenome | isolation source: 115 cm soil or saprolite under Garry oak tree replicate 2 | place: USA:California | collected 2016-06-15
CCGCCGGCAACTACATGCCCGGCGTTCCGCGCCGCACCTTCTACAGCGAAGCACGCTGGGCGCCTGCGGGACAAAGCTTCAGCACGGCGTTCGAGCTGCGCTACAGCGACCGCATCTACGCGAGCGACGCCAACGCCGACGTCGGTCGGGCGGCTCCTTACTCGGTGGTGAACTGGCGGATCGTGTTCGAGCAGCGCGCGAGCGACTGGCGCATCAGCGAGTTCCTGCGAATCGAGAACCTCTTCGACAAACAATACGTCGGTTCGGTGATCGTCGGTGACACTAACCGGCAGTTCTTCGAACCTGCGCCGCGACTCAACTTCATCGTCGGGATCAACGCAGTCTCCAGGTTCTGAGGGTGCGCCGCGGGCGATCAGCTCGCCGGCACGCGATGCCGGTCGATCCAATAAGCCCAGGGACCGAAAATCGCCAAGGCGACGATTCCCATGATCGCCACCGCGTTTTCGCTCGGCGGCGGCGGGGACCAGGGTCCCGGAATGTAAAGGACGACGAGCAAGGCGATGAACGCCCACCATGCGACGGTTCCGATGCGGTCCCTGGCTTTAGTGGACCGCAGGTAGAGCGCGATCCCGGTCGCGAACATCAAGCCTTCCACTGCGAAGGTCGCGGGTAGAGACTGCCACAAACCCAGACCCAGCCGCGCCTCCCCGCCGGGATAGAGCGGCAGGTCGGGCCGGTGAGAGACGCAATCCAGCACCCAGTGGCTGGCGACGGCGATTCCGACCCACATCGCTCCGGCGCGATCGCCCGTTGCCGTCTGATAGACGATCGCGAAGAGCACGGCCCAGACCGCGGTCATCAGCAGGCTGTGCGACCAAGGGTAATACACGAAATCGAACGGGTTGATCGCGGTGAATCCCGGCACGATGCGAAAGCGCTCGACGCCGAGCAGAATCAGCACCGGCCATACCACGTCGAGAAATGCCGCGGCGATGACCAGGGTGCCGAGCGACGCTCTGGGCGCGACTTTTTTCGTCGCGAAGGCTACGGCGAAGTGGCCGATGAACACTTTACCCCGTGGCCGAGATCAGGCGCTCTCGTACAGGCGCGTGAGCACGAACTCGCGATGTCCGAGCGCTTCTGCGGCGGTGAGCCGGCCGTTCGCCGTACGGAACATCATCTCGAGGAGCTTGTCGCCCGCCTGGTCCATGTTGATCTCCTTGCGCGTGATGCCGGACACGTCGACGTCGATGTGTTCGGGCATGAGGCGCACCGTGCGCGGATTGGCGCAGAGCTTGATCACGGGCAAGATCGGATTGCCGATCACATTGCCCTGTCCCGTCGGGAAGAAGTGCACCGAGTAACCGCTTGCCGCGCACAAGGTCACCATCTCGGCCGCGGCCGAGGAGGAATCCATGAACCACAGGCCCGGGCTGCTCGGGACTTCGGCCTTGTCGAGCACGCCGTCTACCATGCACTTTTTACCGATCTTCTGGATGTTGCCGAGCGCTTTCTCCTCGATGGTGGTAAGGCCGCCGGCGATGTTCCCCTTGGTCGGCTGCGAATCCATGAGATCGCTCGTTTTGTGGCGGTTGACCACTTCCTGGTAGCGGTTGAACATGAACATGAACTTGTCGCGCACCGCGGGCGTCCTGCAACGGGAGGCCACGAGCTGTTCGCCGCCGGTGAGCTCGGTCGTTTCGCCGAAAACGAGCGTCACGCCGTGCTCGTAGAGCTTGTCGAAGGCGTTTCCCACGCAGGGATTCGCGCCTATCCCGGATGTGGTGTCCGATTCTCCGCACTTGGTCGATACCCACAGATCCTGGAGCGGCCGCTCCTCGCGGCGCAATTCCGAAGCCCATTGCATGTAATCCTTCGCCGCCTTGGAGGCGCGGCGGATGGTTTCCATGTCGCCGTGGCCTTCGATGCCGAAGAAGGAAACCGGCTTCCCCGTCGTGGCGATGCCCTCGGCGACGCGCTTCGCCCAGCCGTCCTCGATGCCGATCACTACCGCCGCGGCGACGTTGGGATTGGACCCGGTGCCGATCAGCGTCTTGAAATGCAGCTCGAGGTCCGCGCCGAACTGCAGCCGACCGTAGGGATGCGGAATCGCGAGCGTTCCCTTGATGTTGTTCGCCACCGCTTCGCACGCGGCGTTGGAGAGATCGTCGACGGGCAGGATGAGGACGTGGTTTCGCACGCCGACGCGACCGTTGCCGCGTTTGTATCCCTGGAATGTGGTCTTACTCAGATCCATGCTTTGCGACCGTTGGAATTGCTCTCACCAGCGCTTGGTCTTGATATTGTGCACGTGAGCGTGCTCGCCCACTTTGATGGGCGCAATGGTGCGACCGATGTCCACGCCGTATTTGATCACTGTGTCGCCGCTCTTGAGTTCGCGGATCGCGAGTTTGTGGCCTATGGGAACGTCGCTCTGCGCGCGGACTTTGATCTCCTTGTCCTGGTCCATGATCCATCCGGTCAGTTCCTGCCCTGCCTTCATACCCTCGACGACGACGACTCCGACGGAGTCGTTTTCGTCGTGCACCACGAAATGAATCATGGGATCGGTTAGCGGCAGAGCAGGTTGCCCGCATTCGGATCAACCGGCCGGGTGCAATCCTGGATGTTGATCTTTCGCGTCGGATCGGGTTCGGGCGCCCGGACCGACGTCTTGCCGTCCGGGCCAAGCCGGTAATAGTGCACGCCGTCGGCAAGCATCACCCCGACGATGATCGCGTTGCCGAGCGGCGAGCCGCTAGCCACGCTCGCTTGGGAGCTCGTGGTGCTGCCCGGACCGGAGGCGCGTTCGCGGGCCGAATACCGGACCGTGCAGCCCGCCAGAGTAACCGCGACGATGATACAACCCGCCAAAATCCCGCGCATAGGTTGAAAATTAGCACGCGCAGAAGCGTTTCGCCATACTCGCAGGGCTCGCTGCTAGAATTGTTCCTGAAGCGGAGGCAGCGCTATGAACAAACCCGTTGAATCGTTGCCGGCGCAGAAGCTCGAATACCTCAAGCGCCGCACCGACAAGTACTTCAGCAAATCGCGGCAGATCGTCGAGAAGTTCGGCGACCGGATGGTCACCTACGGCGTGTTCCTGCGCCGCGGCGTGATCTGCGCGGTCAACCCTGCCATCGACGTGCTGCGCAGCTACTACTCCGCGAAGACCGAGCCGCTCAGGATCACGCGCCTGTACGAGGAAGGCGCGTTCGTGCCCGACCAGAAAGCGATCTTCACGTACACAGGTTCGTTCGCCGCCCTGGTCGAGCTCGAGACGCTCATACTGCAGCGCGTCGGCGTTGCCTGCGTTTCGGCGTACAACGCCCACAGGATGGCGATGAACCTGAAGAAAGTCGCGTTCATCGACATGCACGCGCGGCACTCGCCGGGCGACGATCTGTCGCTCCTCGCGGCCTACGGCGCGTCCGTCGGCAGCCGAATGGCGAAGCTCGGCGGCGCAATCGGCTTCATCGGCTCCTCGCAGGACCTTACCGCGCACTTCTATGGCCAGGACAAGGGTATCGGTACCATGCCTCACGGCATCATCGGCTACGCCGGCTCGACCCTGCGCGCCGCGCAAATGTATGTCGAGACTCATCCTCAGGACAACCTCACGGTGCTGATCGATTACTACGGCCGCGAGTGTTCCGACGCTCTTGACGTCTGTCGCTGGTGGTACAACGAATACCTGCCGCGGGACGAAACGGGCGCGCGGGCGCTCGCTCTGCGCATCGACACCCACGGCGAGCGCTACGCCGAAGGCCTCGACTACGAAAAATCGACCGATATCGTGGTCAACTGGCTGCACATGCCGAACGAGTACGAGGCGGTGCGCTACGTGATGGGCGAGGAGGCGTTCGACGCCGACAGCCTGAACATCGTCAAGGACCGCGTGCGCAAAGTGCTGTTCGGCACCGGCGTTTCCGTGGCCGCGGTCATCCAGCTGCGGCAGACGCTCGACGCGAACGGTTTCAACGCCTGCAAGATCGTGGGCTCATCGGGATTTACCCTTTTCAAGTGCAAGATGTTCGCCAACAGCAGGGCACCCCTCGACGTGATCGGCACCGGTTCCTTCATCCCGGAGAACTTCAACGACACTTTCGCCACTGCCGACATTTTCCTGTACGACGGCAAGCCCGGGATCAAGCTAGGCCGCGAGAAGTTGTTCCAGGGGCTGAAACCCTGAACATGTTGTTTCCCACCACGCTCGTCGGCAGCTACCCGCAGCCGGAGTGGCTGATCGACCGCAAGAAGCTCGTCGGGCGTTTTCCGCCGCGCGTGCGCGCGAAGGAACTGTGGCGTATCCCCGAAGCGCTTCTCACCGAAGCGCAGGAAGACGCGACGCTGCTCGCCATCCGCGCCCAGGAGGAGGCGGGCCTGGACATCATCACCGACGGCGAGATCCGGCGCGAGAGCTATTCCAACCGTTTCGCCACCGCGCTCGAAGGCGTGGACATCGACAATCCCGGCACGGCTCTCGACCGCTCGGGGCACCCCAACCCGGTGCCGCGCATCGTCGGAAAGATTCGCAGGAAGCACCCGGTCGAGATCGATGATCTGAAATTCCTGCGCGCCCACACGAAGAAGCCGGTCAAGATGACCGTGCCTGGCCCCTTCACGATGAGCCAGCAGGCACAGAACGAGTACTACCAGTCCGAGGAAGAGGCGGCGATGGATTACGCGGTCGCTGTGAACGAAGAAATTCGCGATCTGTTCGCCGCCGGTGCCGACATCGTGCAGATCGACGAGCCCTACATGCAGGCGCGGCCGGAGAAGGCGCGCCGGTACGGCCTCGCGGCGCTCAACCGCGCCTTCGACGGCATTGCCGGGACCACGGCGGTGCACATCTGCTTCGGCTACGCCGCCGTCATCCACGTGCGGCCCTCCGGCTACTCGTTCCTCGCCGAGCTTGCGGGCTGTAACTGCCGCCAGGTTTCCATCGAGACCGCGCAGTCCAATCTGGACTGTTCAGTGCTGAAGACCCTGCCCGGCAAAACGATCATCCTCGGCGTGATCGACCTCAACGACATGACGGTGGAGACGTCGGAGAAAGTAGGGGCGCGCATTCGCCGCGGCCTGCCTTTCGTCGCGCCGGAAAACATCGTCGTCGCACCCGACTGCGGGATGAAGTACCTGCCGCGCGAAGTGGCGTTCGAGAAACTGAAAGCGATGGTCGAGGGCGCGAAGCTCATGCGCGCCGAGCTCGGCCAGACCCGATAGCGAAGGACGACAACATGCTCGCCGTGATATTCGAGGTCACTCCGGCCCCGGGCCGGAAACAGGAATATCTGGAGCTCGCCGCTCAGCTGCGGCCCGAGCTCGAGAAAATCGAAGGGTTCATCTCGGTGGAGCGTTTCGCGAGCCTGACGAAGAGAAGCTCTTGTCGCTCTCGTTCTGGCGCGACGAGGAAGCCGTGCGGCGCTGGCGCAACCTTGCGCGCCACCGCGAGGCGCAGGCGCGCGGGCGCTCAGGTGTGTTTGCCGATTACCGCCTCCGGATAGCGAGCGTTGTGCGCGATTACGGCATGACCGACCGGGACGAAGCCCCGCAGGACAGCCGCTCGGCCCACCCGGTCTGAGCGGCCACTAGAACCGAGCGCGCTGCGCGAATCCCTGGGTAGTTTGGCCTTCCGACAGGCCTCAGGCACGAGTCCTGCGTGCCTGTACCGCGAAGGGGTTACGGCGACCTCGCGCGTCACAGGACAAGGGAATTTCCATTTTCTTTATTTAATAACCAAAGACATACAACTGCTAGTAAATTTACAAATTTAATATTATCATCTATCATATTGGTACCAAGACGTAATTATCGGGTTCACCCTAAAGCGGGTGCTTACCCCGAGACAATTTAGCTCATTATGTGACCGGCTTGGGCAGGAGGAGTCATGAAAGGCCACGGGAAATCGGTTATTGCCACCCTCTTATTCGCGGGCACGCTCGCGATCGCCGGCTGTAGTTCGGATAGTTCAGATAGCACCGGTTCGAATTCAAGTGTGCTTGGTTCAGGCACGGGTGGTGGCACCACCGGCGGCACCACCACCGGGGGCACCACCACCGGGGGCACCACTACCGGGGGCACCACTACCGGGGGCACCACTACCGGGGGCACCACCACGGGGGGCACCCCTCCGCCCGGCGCTGCGGGAGGAATCCAATTCATATCTGCGACACCGGGCGCGATCGGGGTGCAAGGATCCGGTCAGATCACAACCTCGACCGTCGTTTTCAGAGTCACCGATGCCGCGACCGCGCCGATGGCAGGTCAGCTAGTGAACTTCACCATGACGGGCCCCCAAGGCGGCACCTACATAGGCACGCCGAACGACGGTACGCCCACCACGGCCTCGGGGACGACGGATGGGAGCGGCAACGTCGCGGTGATCTTGAACAGCGGAAACGTCGCCGGTCCGGTCACCATAAGAGCCACCGTCGCAGCCGGCATCGCGACGTTCTCGGCCTCCTCTTCGATCATCTCGATCGGCGGCGCGGTTGCCTCCGCGGGCCATTTGAGCATCTCGGCATCCATCCTGAATCTCCCGGGGTTCGTGCTCGACAATTTCAAGAGCGACGTACTCGTGCTGGCCGCCGACCGGTTCACCAACTCAACCATTCTTGCCGGGACCACGGTGTCCTTTTACACCGAGGCGGGAGCGGTTGGTGCGAGCACCACCCTGGATGCAACCGGTGCCGGGACGGTAGCGCTCCGGACCCAGCTTCCGAGGCCGATCGACATGCCCCCGACGGTCGGCACCGGGGACCCCGCGGACGGATTGTCCCGGATCATCGCGGTCATGCGCGGAGAGGAAGCGTTCATCGACGTAAACGGCAACGGCGTCTATGACGTGGGGATCGATACGTTCAATCCGGCCACCATGGACTTCGGTGAGCCCTTCATCGACGCCAACGACAACGGCGTCTTCGATCCGGGAGAGTTCTACGTCGACACCAACGGAAACGGCGTATACGACGGACCGAACGGCGTCTGGGACGGCCCGGGCTGCGTCCAGGCCGGCTGCAGCCAGAGTCCGACGATCTGGATCTCGATGAATGTGCTGTTTACGGGGAACATCGTCAACTGCTCTCTCACACCCGGCAGTGCTAGTCTTTGGAGCATTGCAAAAGGCGCTACCTTGACATTCGTTTTTTCAGTCGGCGACATAAACCAGAATTCGCCGGTACCCGGTACGACGATATCGTTCAGTACGACCGGCGGGACTATCGCGGGACCTGCGAGCTACACCGTGCCGGACACCAACGTTGCGGGGCCGGTCGTGCTCCCGGTCACGTTGAGCAACAGCTCTGCGGCGGCTGACCCATCGAAGGGGGCGACACTGTCAGCGACGATCACGCCGCCGGCGGGACAAGGCGTCGTCGTTTCCGGCTCGTGCTTCAATCCCACGACGTCGGGTCAGATCCAATAGGGAAGGACGCGCGAGCGTCGCGCTTCGCGCGACTGACCGAGGGCGGTTTCAACCGGCTCGCAGCCGCTTGAACCCCGCCTCGAGATCCGCGATCAGGTCTTCCTCGTTTTCCAGGCCCGCGTGGATGCGGAAGCACGGCCCTTTGTGCGGCCACTGCGTCGCCGTGCGCGTCTCGCGTGGATCGAAGGGCACGATCAGGCTCTCGAACCCGCCCCAGGACGAGCCGATTCCGTAGAGCTCCAGGCCGTCGATCATCGCGCAGAGCGCGCGTTCGGTGATGCCCTCCTTGAGCACCACGCCAAAGAGCCCGCAGGCGCCCGTAAAGTCGCGCTTCCAGAGCGCGTGTCCCGGATCTCCGGGGAGCGCCGGATGGAGCACGCGTTCGACCTCGGGCTGGCGGGCGATCCACTCGGCGAGCGCGACACCTGCCTTCCAATGCTGTTTCAGGCGCACCGCGAGCGTGCGCAAACCTCGTTGACCGAGATAAACGTCGTCCGGACCCGCCGTCTGACCGAGCTCGTGGGTCGAGCGCCTCAGCCTCGGCCAGGCTTCCTTCGTACAGGTGATCGCGCCGAGCATGGCGTCGGAGTGGCCGACGATGTATTTGGTGGCCGCCTGCACCGAGACGTCCACGCCGTGCGCAAACGGCTTGAAGTACAGCGGCGTCCCCCAGGTGTTGTCGGCAATGACGGTGATCCCGCGGCGGCGGGCGGCTTCCGCAATCGCCGGTACGTCCTGCACCTCGAAAGTGAGCGATCCGGGCGATTCGAGATAGATCGCCCGGGTTTCGGGCCGGATGAGCGACTCGATGGAGCGCCCCGCGAGCGGATCGAAAAACGTCGTGCTCACGCCAAAGCGTTTGAGAAATCCGTTCGCGAAGCTGCGCGTCGGGCCGTAGACGGTGTCGCTCATGAGCAGGTGATCTCCGGCAGACAGGAAGGCGAGCAGGGCCCCGGCGCAGGCTGCGAGCCCCGAGGGGTAGACGACGGAGCGGTGCCCTCCTTCGAGTGCTGCGATCGCCTCCTCGAGTGCTTCGATCGTCGGCGTACCGAAGCGCCCGTAATAGGTGCCCGGCTGTTCCAGAATCCAGTTCTGGCGCCTGCGGCGGAACTCCGCCACGGTTTCCGAGAGGATGGTAGAGGCGTGGAACACCGGCGGGTTCACGGCGCCTTGATGGCGCTCGGGGTGGAGTCCGGAATGGACGACGGTCGTCTCTTCGCGCATGGAGTTCCTTCCTGATTGGACTGAAACGCAAAGCGGTTATTCTGACAGCAACGGGACTGAGCGTAGCCTCCACGTACAATTACTGTTAAAGCGGACGCAGATGCGCCGCTTTAACCCCGCGCGTTGGAGCGGACTCTGAAGCCGCTCAACGCGCGGCTATGTTTTCATCAAGGGATCGTTCTCGCCGTGACCTCAGCCGTTTCCCGCATCGCCAAAGCCGTGGTGCGGCTCGCCTGGCCGGTGCTCGTCGCGCAGCTGGCGGTGATCGCGAGCGGCGTGCTCGACACGGTGATGGCGGGACGCTACAGCGCGGTGGACCTCGCCGCGGTCGGGATCGGGGCAAGCGTTTATTTCAGCGTCTTCATCGGATTGATGGGGGTGGTGCAGGCGCTCTCGCCGATAGCCGCGCAGCTCTTCGGGGGAAAGCAGCTCGAAAGGATCGGCGAGGAGACGCGCCAGACCGTCTGGCTTGCGCTCGGCCTCGGCGTGCTCGGGGTCCTGCTGCTCGCCTTTCCCGAACCGTTCCTGCGGCTCGCGGGCGCGCCGCCGGAGGTCGAGGCGCGCACGCGGGCCTACCTTCAGGGCATCGCCTGGGCGCTGCCGGCGATGCTGCTTTTTCGCGTTTTTTTTGCGCTCACCACCGCGGTGTCCCGGCCTCGCGCGGTCATGGCGATCAACCTGGTCTATTTGGCCGCCAAGATTCCGCTCAACGCGCTGTTCATTTACGGGGCGTTGGGCGCGCCCGAGCTCGGCGGTCCGGGCTGCGCGGTCGCAACCGCGATCGCGAGCTGGCTGATCTTCGCGCTCGCCTGGATCTATTGCGCAAAGCACCCGTTCTACGCGCAGTTTCGCATCTTCGGCCGATGGTCCTGGCCCCACTTGCCCACCCTCTGGAGCCACCTGAAGCTCGGCGTACCCATCGGACTCGCGTTTTTCGTCGAAGTGACTTCGTTCACTTTCATGGCGCTGTTCCTCGCGCGGCTCGGCGCGGCGACTTCGGCCGGACACCAGATCGCGTCGAACGTTACCGCCGTTCTCTACATGTTCGGCCTCGCGATCGGAAACGCGACCGCAGTTCTCACCGCGCAGGCGATCGGCGCGGGCAACCCGCGCGAGGCGCGGTATACGGGGTTCACCAGCATCGGGATCATGTTCGCCATTTCCGCCTGCGCCGGCGTAGCGATCTTCTTTACGGCACATCAGATCGTGTTTCTTTACACCCGCGACCCGGCGGTACAGGCGATCGCGATACCTCTCCTGGCCTACATCGCCTTTTTCCAGCTCTTTGACACCTCGCAGGTGGTGATCGTCAATGCTTTGCGCGGCTACAAGATTGCCTTCATTCCGATGCTCGTCTACACCGCCGCTCTCTGGGGGATCGGATTGGGCGGAGGTTACGCGCTGGGGCTCGACCGGCTCGAAGCGGCGAATGCACTTGGGCTTGCGACACCCATGGGCGCGGCGGGATTCTGGCTTGCAGGGGTCGCAAGCCTCGTCATCGCGGCAGCGATCCTGTTCGCCTACTTCATGCACGTGAGCCTCCGGCAGGAGAACGGCCTTGCCTGACTCCCGGCGTTGCCCCTGGAGGGTCTTTCCTCTATATTCGGCGCGAGTTACCGACCCGCAGGAGAATCCATGATCCGCCCGGCCTTTGCCGCGCTCGCCCTCGCTCTGTTCAGCGCACAGGTCTCTGCGCAGGCTTATCCGAACCGTCCCATTCGCCTGGTCGTGGGATTTCCGCCGGGCGGCGTGTCCGACGTGCTCTCGCGCGCGATCAGTGCGAAACTCTCGCAAAACCTCGGCCAGCAAGTCGTAGTGGACAACCGCCCCGGCGCCGGCACCACCATCGCTTCGGAATTCGTCGCCAGGTCAACGCCGGACGGCTACACGCTCTATTTTTGCGACGCCACCTCGCACGCGATCAACGCGAGTCTCTACAGAAAACTCCCTTACGACAGCCTGAAGGATTTCACCTACATCAGCCTGCTCGCCTCGACGCCACTGCTCCTCGTCGTGAATGCGGCGCTGCCGGCGAAATCGGTGCTCGAGCTGATCGCGCTCGCGAAAGCGCGCGCGGGACAGCTCAACTACGCTTCTTCAGGCACCGGCACCATCGTGCATCTGGCCGGCGAGAGCTTCAAGACCATGGCGGGTGTCGACCTGCTGCACGTGCCCTACAAGGGCAGCGCACCAGCGACACTCGCGGTGATCGCGGGCGAAGTGGCCTTCATCTTCTCGACGATGCCTGCGGCACTGCCGCACGTGAAGAGCGGCAAGCTGCGCGCGCTCGCGGTGACCACGCCCGCGCGCGTGGCTGCAGTCCAAGACATTCCGACCCTCGCCGAAGCGGCGCTCCCGGGGTTCGATCTGGTGCTCTACAGCGGCGTTATCGGCCCGGCTGGCATGGCGAGGGAAGTCGTCGAGCGCGCCAACGCCGAGTTCGCGAAAGCCGTCAATTCGCCCGAGATCCGGGACTTCTTCGCGACTCAGGGCGCAACGCCGATCACGAGCACTCCCGAGCAGTTCGCCGCCCACATGCGCGCCGAGGTCGTGAAGCTCGGAAAAATGGTCACCGACTCGGGCGCCAAAGCCGATTGAGCGAGGGAGCTTCCAGCGTGGCAAGGAATTTTCTCCCGCGGCACTCGCGCTACGACTACGTTCCGATCACCGATCGCAAGGACTATTCCTGGCCGGAGGGCAAGCGGCTCGCGTTCTGCATCACCACCAACATCGAGTGCTTTGCCTTCGGCGCGGGGCTCGGACACGACAACGCCAAGACGGGCGAGCCCCAGACGCAGCGGAACTACTCCTGGCGCGACTACGGCAACCGCGTCGGGATCTGGCGGCTGTTCGACCTCGCCGAGGAGCTGAAGCTGCCGCTCGCGCACAACACCAACAGCCTGCTCTACGACTACGCGCCGCAGATCTTCGCGCGAATCCGTGCAAGAGGCGACGAGATCGTCGCCCATGGCCGCACCAATTCGGAAAATCTGCGCGGCCTTTGGGAGCCCGACGAGGAGCGCATCATTCGCGAGGTCACCGAGACTTTTGCCCGCAACGAGAAGAAGCGCCCCCTAGGGTGGATGGGTGCCGGCGCCTACGAGACCTCGGTGACACCCGACCTCCTGAAGGAGGCCGGCTACGCCTACCTCATGGACTGGCCTTGCGACGACCAGCCGATCTGGATGCGAACGCGCTCAGGGCCGATCCTGTCGGTACCCTACCCGGTCGAGGTCAACGACTCGCCGGCGATCGTGCATCGGAAACACAGCGCGCGCGAATTCTGCGACATGGTGGTGGACCAGTTCGAGGAGATGCTGGAGCAGTGCGTGAAGCACCCGCTCGTGTGCAACATCTCGGTACACCCTTATGTGTTCGGCCAGCCCTTCCGGCTGCGGCCGCTGCGCACAGCGCTCAAGCATTGCGTCGAGCACAAGCGCCGGGACCGCGTTTGGTGGACGCGGCCGGGCGAGATCGCCGAGTTCTGCAACTCCATGCAGCCGGGAATCATCCCCGGCAGCTGAGAATTTCGCGCCGGAACCGGGCGTCGCAAGGACCGGCGAAGCTCAGTGCGACGCCCCTGCCGGCTTGGTCGGTTGTGGCTGCACGTTCGCTTGGGACGCCCCTGCCGGCTTGCCCGGCTGTGTGCCCGCTTGCGAGGTCCATGCCGGCTTGCTCGGCAGCGGCTGCGCGCCCGCCGGGGCCAGCGCCGCGGCGGTCGGGGTGTGGCTACGGGCCGGGTCGGCGGCCCCGCGCGCGACGCCCGCGCCTTTCGTCTCGGGGAGCGCTGCGATGTCGCCGGAGATCTCGCCGCCTTCCTCGATTGCGACTTTCCCGTAGCGGACCTTGCCCGACACTTTTCCCGTGGCGCGAATGACCAATTGCTTTCGCGCGGTCAGCTCGCCCTCGAAACGCCCGCGGATTTCGGCGACGTCGATGCCGGCCTTGCCCACGAAGACGCCGTTCTCGGCGATCTGGATGACGCGGCTGTCCATCGAAGCCTCCACGCGGCCTTCGACCACCAGCGTGTCGCAGTCGGTGATCTCGGCGCCTTTCAGCTTGATGTCCGGACCGACGATCAGCTTGCTCACGCTTTCACGGCCGGACCGGGAAGGTTCCGGATCACCGCGCAAGTCGGCCCTCGGCGCTTCGGCTTCCGCTCTTGCGGATTCGTCACCGGCCGCACTCAACGCTTCCTGCAGCCGGCTGCTGTACGGCGACTGCCCGCGCGTGGATTGCGGAAGATCTCTCCTGCGAAAATTGTCCAGCATAGGCGCTCCTCTTCCCTTTCTCGGGCTGTGACCGATCATTCAGGGTGAAAATCCGCGACCCAAAATGTATTACCTTTAGCAATGCGCATGCCAGACGCAACTCACGTGCAAAATCATGCGATTGCCGGAAGCGGGGCGCGACTGATCGCAGTCCGTCGTCGCTTTCGAGCGACGCGACTTCGAGCGCGGTTCTTAAGCGGCTGTTTACAATGGAAGTGACACGTCGTGGAAAAGCGACGGCCATGACGCCGACCGTCAAGACCGAAGTCTTGGAACACCGCCAGCCTCCCTGCCAAATCAGGGTCGCACGAACTTCAATACGAATTCGTCTACCGGCACCTTAGGACGAAATACGATCGAATCGCGCGGATCCTCGCGATGGCGGAGGAAATCCGCTTCCGCGGTGAGCCCGAAACCCGCCGCCTCGATTTCCCGCCGTAACGTCGCCTCTTCAATGCGATGCAAGGATTTCGCGACGCTTATACCTGCACCCGCTTGAGCCGAATGGTCGGCGATCACCAACACACCGCCTGGCTTCAGCGCCTCGAACAGCCCGCGATTCATCCTTGCGCGGTCGACACTCATGAACGCCGTGTCGTGATAGGCGAAAAAGAAGGTGATCAGATCGAGATCGCGCACGCCCGGTGGAACTGGATCGTCATAGTCTCGCAGCACGCGCACGACGTTCCGCATCGCAGAGGTTTTCGCACGCTCGTCGAAGCGTTCCGTCGTTCTCGGCGAAACCGCCTGCGAGTCCTGCGCATAGACCGTTCCGCTGGAACCGACCGCGCGGGCGAGCAGCTCGGTCGAATAGCCTCCGCCCGCTCCCATATCGAGCACCCTCATTCCCGGCCGCACCCCGGTGAACGCGAGCAACAGCTCGGGATTTCTTCTCTGATCGGTCTGACGGTCGGCCTCGGATCGGTCCGGGCTCGCGACGATGGCGCGGTAGTCGACGTCTTCGCTCTTACCCATGCCGGCGCAAGCCGCGAGCGACGCGGCGCTGGCAAGAACGACCGCCCGGATAACTCTCTTCATGATTGTGCTTCCTCCTTGAAACCATCGGGGCGGTTGAACCGCAAGGCTCGCTTGCGGGCGACACGCTAACGCCGCCGGCAAGGCTTCCATTCAGACGCGGTGCAATTATACTGGCAGATTCCGGCCTAATTGGGTCGACGTGAAAGCGAAATGCCCGTGTCCAAGTGGCTGATCATCGTCGGTCTCATCTTCGTGGCCGCGGGATTGCTGTGGCCGCTGATGTCGAAACTGGGTCTGGGCAGGGTGCCGGGAGACATCGTGGTGCGGCGCGACGGATTCAGCCTCTACTTTCCCCTGATGACCTGCCTCGTCATATCGGTGGTCGTCGGCATCGTCATATGGATCTTCCGGCGCTAAGCTAGATTCTGAGCAGGCGCCGAGCATTGTCTTCGACGATTTTCCGCTTCTGCTCGTCGTCAAGGAGAAGATGGGCCGTCACGGTCTCGACCGGCCGCTCGTAGGCAATGAGCCGACCGTGTCGTAGTAGAAGCGGCGCAGGTACTCGAGCGGCGAGTGCTTGACGTGTTTCAGGTCGGCACGCTTTTCCCAGCCCCGGTTGAGCCGGCCCACGAGCCACGGGAACGCGCCGCCCGCGTGGGGAAGGCATACGACGAGCCTGGGAAACCTGTCGAGCACGCCCCCGAAGATGAGGTGCGCAGCGGCGATCGCCGACTCGAAGGGGTTGCCGAGCAGGTTGGTGAGGTAATAGGCACCCAGGCGCTGGTGCCCGATCACCTCGACCGGATGCAAAAAAAGCGGCAGGCCGCTCGCCTCGATGCGCTCATAGACAGGCGTGAATGAAGCGTCGGACAGGTCTTTTCCGCGAATCTGGGTGGCAATATAGAAGCCGCGCATGCCCGGCAGCTTCGCGGCGCGCTCGACCTCCTTCACCGCGAGCGCGGGCTCGTGCATCGGCAGCGTCGCGAGCCCGACGAGCCGCTTCGGATGCTGCTCGTGCGCCCGCGCGAGCGCGTCGTTGTAGCTTTCGCTGATGCCCTGGGCCAGCTCCCCGTCGGACCAATACACCATCGGTTGTGACAATGACAGAGCGTGGACCTCGACCCCTTGTTCATCCATCGCTTCGAGCCGGGCGTCCAGGTCGACAAATTTGGGGCCGACCGGCCCGGTGATGAGATGGCCGTGCTTGAACTGCGGACCTTTGCCCTCGACCATTTTGTACTCGAAGCCGTGGCTGGGGCCGTGCTTGGCGATCAGATCGAGGAAGCTTTGCGGAAAATAATGCGCGTGGACGTCGATCGGCGCGTAGCGGCTCATCGCGGCTCCTTTTTCCGGAGATTCTACCTTGGCGGGGACCACCGCAACTATAATTAGCCAGCTCGCAGGGGAGGATCGGAAGAATGGAAGAACGGGTCAGCTTTGCATCCGAGGGATTGAAGCTTGCGGGCGTGCTTCACCTTCCCGAGTCGCGCGGGCCGCAGGAGCAGTGCGCCGCATTTCTCGTCCTGCACGGATTCGGCAGCAACAAGGACGGCGGCGGCGGCACGACGCTTGCGAAAATGCTCGCGGGCCTCGGCTACGCGGCGCTGCGCTTCGACTTCCGCGGCTGCGGCGAAAGCGAAGGCAAGCGCGGACGCGTCATCTGCAAGGAGCAGGTTAAAGACACGAGGAACGCGCTGTCCTTCCTGGCTACCCGTCCGGAGATCGAACCAAAGCGCATCGGCGTAGTCGGGCAGAGCTTTGGCGCCGCGGTCGCGGTATACGCGGCAGGGGTCGACCGGAGGGTCGCCGCCTGCATTTCCTCAGGCGGCTGGGGCGACGGCGCGAAGAAATTCCGCAGGCAGCACGCTTCGCCCCGGGCCTGGAAGAAGTTCAGCGCCATGATGAAAGAGGGAAAGCTCCGGAAGCGCGCCGGCAAGCCGATGATGGTGCCGCGCTACGACATCGTTCCCATTCCGCCGCGCCTGCGCGGCAACCTCGCGCCGGGCTCGATCATGGAGTTTCCTTTCGAGGTGGTGGAAACCATGTACGCGTTCAACGCCAACGACGTCGTCGGGCGGATCGCGCCGCGGCCGCTCCTTCTGCTGCATTCGGCGAACGACTCGGTGACACCGACCGAGCAGTCGGTCGAGCTCTTCGAGCGCGCGGGCAAGCCGACCGATCTCCATCTCATCGCCGATGTCGACCATTTCATGTTCTCGGAAGGGAATACGCTGGTGGTCGACCTCTTGCGCAATTGGCTCGCCAAATATTTTCCCGCGCGGGTCTGATCCCGGAATGAGCAAGACACAATTGCACCAGGCGGCGCCGACCGCCTCGGCCGACGCGCTCAAGCGCTTCGCGGCGGACGTCTTCGCGCGAGCCGGCATGCCCAAAGCCGATGCGTCGGTCGTCGCCGAGGTCCTCGTCTGGGCGAATCTCCGGGGCGTGGACACGCACGGCGTCATGAGGGTCCCGCGCTACGTCGATCTGATCGAAACCGGCGACATGAACCCGAGGCCCGCGATGGCGGTCCGCACCGAGACGGCCGCCTCGGTCCTGATCGAAGCCGATCGCGCGGCGGGGCCGGTCGCGATGACGCGCGCAACCGCCGAAGCCTTGCGCAAGGCCCGTGACGCCGGCGTGGGGCTCGCGCTGGTTCGGGCGACCACGCATACCGCGGCGCTCGGCTACTACACGCTCGCCGCCGCTCGCGAGGGAATGGCCGCGATCGCCCTGGCGGCATCCTGGCCCAATGTCGTCTATCACGGCACGCGCGCAGCAGGCGTGTCCACCAGCCCCATGTCGATCGCGGTCCCGGGGGCAGAGCCCGTCGTGCTCGACATGGCGACGAGCGTCGTTTCGATGGGAAAGCTGAACCAGGCGAAGAGAACGGGCGAACGGATACCCGAGGGCTGGGCCCTCGACAAGGACGGCAACCCGACGACCGACCCCCAGGCCGCGCAGATTCCGTTGCCGATGGCCGGCCCCAAAGGCTCCGGCCTGTCTCTCATGATCGAATGCATCACGAGCCTGGTCGCGTCGAACCCCCTCCTGGCCGAGTCTCTCGAAGGCACCCCCGAAGGGCGCCGGCACCGCCAAAACGGCTTCGTCATGGCGATCGACCTCGCTCAGTTCGGCGATCCCGAGAATTTCAGGCGCGAAGTCGACCGTCTGGTGAAGGCGCTGAAATCCCTGCCCGTCGATCCGGAGGCAGGGGAAATTCTCATGCCCGGCGAGCGCGGCCGCCGCACATTCGAGAGTCGCAGCCGCGACGGCATCCCGATTCCACGTGCGATCTACGACGAGCTCCAGGCGCTGGCAAACCGCCTCGGCGTGGCGATGTTCCCGTCGTTGTCGCGTTGATATACTTCCTGCACTGAAGGCGCCCGCCCATGGCGAAGAAATCCAAAATCGGCTCGACGGCCGAACCGAAGCGCCGCGATGCGGACACCGCGTCGAAGCGCGCCTATCCCGACCTCCACGAGCACCTGGAAGCCCTCGAGCGCGCGGGGCTGCTCATAACGGTCGATCGGCCGATCAACAAAGACACCGAGATGCATCCGCTGGTGCGCTGGCAATTCCGCGGCGGCATCGAGGAGCCGGACAGAAAAGCGTTCCTGTTCACCCATGTGACCGACGCCAAGCGACGCAAGTACGACATCCCCGTCGTGGTGGGCGCCCTCGCCGCGAGCCGCGAAATCTACCGGATCGGCATGGGCTGCGCGCTCGACGGAATCAACGAGATCTGGAACCGTGCGATGGCGAAGCCGATCGCGCCGCGAATCGTCGAGGACGCGCCCTGCCACGAAGTCGTGATCCAGGGCTCCGATCTCGACAAGCCGGGAATGGGCCTCGACGGCCTCCCCATTCCCATCTCGACGCCAGGCTGGGACATCGCGCCGTTCACGACTCTTTCGCAGTACATCACCAGGGACCCGGACACCGGTGTCCAGAACATGGGCATCTATCGCGGGCAGGTGAAGGCGCCGCGGCGGCTCGGCAT
>WNGN01001821.1_pt1 | contig 17861 bp, 16 predicted proteins | sample 5400561 | NCBI WGS metagenome assembly WNGN01 (sample SAMN13153379, study PRJNA577476) | soil metagenome | isolation source: 115 cm soil or saprolite under Garry oak tree replicate 2 | place: USA:California | collected 2016-06-15
TCCAGGGCCCAGGGCACCTTGGTGGGGGTGCCGAACAGCTCCTGGTTGAAGTAGTTGCCCCAGCGGCCGAACGCCTGCGCCAGCGGGATGCCAGGGATGGCCGCGTCAAGCGCCAGCAGCACCGGCAGCCGCCGCCGCCAGGCGACGTAGATGCCGGTGAGGATGCCCAGCGTCAGCCCCCCGTACAGCGCCAGCCCGCCCTCCCAGATGGCGAAGATGTGCAGCCAGCGGCCGCGGAAGTCGCCGGAGTGGGTGCTCACGTAGGCCAGCCGCCCGCCGATGAACCCGGCGACCACCGCCCAGATCCCGGCGATCTCGATCTGGGCGGGGTCGCGTCCCAGGTCCTGCCAGCGCTTGCGCGCCAGCCAGAAGGCGCACAGCACGCCGATGGCGATCGCCAGCCCGTAGAAGTGGAAGAACAGCGGGCCGACGTGGAAGCCGTTGGTCGGCGGCGGGGGGAAATAGGCGAGCACTGCACTCATCGTTCGACCACCTCTGCGACCGCCTTCTCGGCGGCCGCCAGTACGTCCGCGTCGAGCCGTCGCCCGGCCGCGGCACAGTTCTCCTCGAGCTGGGACGGGCGCGAGGCCCCGATGATCGCCGCCGCCACGTTCGGCTCCCGCAGCACCCAGGCGAGCGCGAGCTGGGCGACCGTCATGCCGGCCTGGTCGGCGACCGCGCGGAGCCGGTCCACCGCGACCAGCACCTCGTCGACCAGGAAGTGACGGATGAACGCGCCCATGCGGCTGGAGGCGGCGCGGCTGTCGTCGGGGGGTGCCTGCCCGCGCGTGTACTTGCCGGTCAGCACCCCCTGGGCGAGCGGCGAGAAGACCACCTGGCCGACCCCCTCACGGGCGCACAGCGGGATCACCTCGGCCTCGATGCGGCGCTGGAGCATCGAGTACTCCGGCTGGTTGGAGATGATCCGGTCGAAGCCGGACTCGTCGGCGATCGCCAGCGCGTCGGCGATCTGGCCGGCGGTCCACTCGCTCACGCCCACGTAGAGGATCTTGCCCTGGCGCACGAGGTCGTCCAGCGCCCGGATGGTCTCGTCCAGCGGGGTCTCGTCGTCGTAGCGGTGGCACTGGTACAGGTCGATGTAGTCGGTGCCGAGCCGCCGCAGGCTCGCGTCGCACTGCTCCAGGACGTGCTTGCGCGACAGCCCGCCGTCGTTGGGCCCGGTGCCCATCGGGAAGTAGACCTTGGTCGCCAGCACGTAGGAGTCCCTGCTGTAGCCGGCCAGGGCCTCGCCCATGACCCGCTCGGCCGCCCCCAACCCGTAGACGTTGGCGGTGTCGAAGAAGTTGACCCCGAGGTCGTGGGCCTTGGCCACGCACTGCTTGGCGACCTCCGCCTCGACCCCGACCCCGTAGGTGAGCCACGAGCCGAGGCCGATCTCGCTGACCTTGAGCCCGCTGGACCCCAGCCGGCGATACTCCACCCGGACCCCCTGTAGTCGGACGTGGGGATTGACCCGCTCTGCGCACCCGGAGGCTATCCCACCTGGCGCCCGCTTCGCGCCCCGAGCCGCCCGGGCGCCCCTTGGGGTTCCCCGGACCCCTCCGTGCGCACGCGATTCAGCCTGCCACGGGCGGGCCGGGTTTGCCGACCAGCTCACCGCCGCCCCGGACGACCAGCTCGTCGCGCAGCGCCCACAGCACCGGGAAGAACCGGAAGCGGGTGGTGCGGCGCAGCCAGGTGAGCGCCATGCCGCCGGTCCCGCGGGCGTGGTCGCCGAGGGACCGCTCGACCAGGGCGACGTGCTCGGCCCGCCAGCGCGCCCAGCGCTCGTCGTAGTCGACCAGCGCCTCACAGACCAGGTAGAAGGTGGCAAGCTCGCCCGGCGAGGTGTACAGGTCCGCCCAGCGCTCGATCCCCTCCAGGCCGAGCCGCCTGCCCGCCTCCAGGTGCGCCTCCGCGAGCGAGCGCTGGTCGCGCCGGGCGGCCAGCGCCTCTGGCAGCACCTCCCCGTAGGCGGCCTCCAGCGCCTTCAGATACGCCGGGTCGCGCAGCCCCGACAGCAGCTCCAGCTCCCTGAACTGCCGCGACTGCGAGCCGCTGGCGGTGCCCAGGTAGCTGCGGAACTCCTCCAGCGCCCAGGGGGGCAGCGTGTGCAGCGTGCGCATCTGGTCCAGCACGTGGGTCATCACCTGGTTGGCCCGCCCCAGCAGCGCCAGCGCGCCCGCCCAGTCGCCGGCGTCCAGCGCGGCGATGATCCGCTCCAGGTCGTGGAGCAGCAGCTTCATCCACAGCTCGATGGCCTGGTGGACGATGATGAAGTGCAGCTCCTCGGGGTGGGGAGGCCGCGAGCGCAGCTGCTGCAGCTCCAGCAGCTCCCCGATGCGCAGGTAGCGACCGTAGGTCAGGTCCTCCTCCTCGCTCATCGCCCGCTCCTTTCGCGCCGTTTCGGCATGATCTGTGGCTTTCCTCGATGGTGGAGACCCGACCCGCATCGGCCCGCATCGGCGCGGGCGCTCCACACTTCCAGTTGCCCGCCCGCCCACCCCTACCTAGCATGAGGGGCCGAGCCAGCCGACCTCACCACGAGGGGAGTCGCGTGTGCGCCGGACCATGATCCTCTTCGCCGGGATCGCCGTGCTCGCGTTGCTGCTGGTGCCCGCCTCCTCGGGCGCGAGCGGCGCCGCGGGCGCCCGGGCGCAGACCGCCGGCGGCTCCACCGCTCAGCAGGCCCAGCAGGAGCGGGGGCGCGAGCTCTACCTGCAGTCGTGCGCCGCCTGCCACGGCCCCGACCCCAACGGGCCGTCGGAGTACTCCACCGTCCCCTCCCTGAGGGACGTGGGCGGCGCCGCCGCGGTCGACTGGGCGGTCCGCACCGGCCGGATGCCGTACCAGTCCACCAAGGGCCCGGCGATCGCGCGTGGCAAGTCGCGCTTCAACGAGCAGGACACCCGCGCATTGGCCGCCTACGTTGGCGCCTCGGTCGGCGACGCGCTGATTCCGGAGGTGGACCAGAACAAGGGCAACGTCGTCGAGGGGCGGGTGCTCTACTCGCAGGCGTGCGCGGCCTGCCACGGCATGAACGGCGCCGGCTCGGCGCTGGGCGGCGAGAACATCGCGCCGAGCATGCTCGGCGTGACCCAGGAGGACGTCGCCGAGGCGATCAAGATCGGCCCTGGGCAGATGCCGCCCGGCGGCGCCCTGCCCAACTACACCCCCACCGACAGCCAGAGCATCGAGCGGGTCAATGACGTCGCGGCCTATGTCGAGGCACTGAACAAGGACCGCTTCAACCGCGGCGGCGCCCCGATCGGCGGCAAGGGCCCGGTGCCCGAGGGCTTCGTGGCCTGGGTGATCGGGCTCGGCCTGCTGATCCTCGGCATCCGCTGGCTGGGCACCCGCAGCTAGCGCGGCGAGAGAGGAAACGGGACGGACAGCGTGGACGACGACAGCGAGCAGCGGCCCCAGCCCGAACCGGAGCGACCCGACGGGGGCGATCCGCCGCCGATCGCGCCGCGGCGTGACGGCGGGGAGCTGAGCGAGGAGCAGCGAAGCGTCGAGCGGCTGGTGCTGGCGTGCTTCGCCGTCACCACGGTGGCCGGCATCGGGCTGTTCTTCGTCTACTTCACCGGCGGGCAGACCCAGCTCGAGGGCGTGCTGTGGGCGGCGGCGCTGGGTGGGCTCGGCATCGGCATCGGCCTGTGGGGCGGCAAGCTGCTCGGCGCGCGCGAGGCGGTGGAGGAGCGGCACCGGCTCGGCTCGCGCGATCGGGCTGGCGCTGCTGCTGCCGGTGCTGTCGCTGGGCCCGGCGCCGGGCAACAGCCTCAAGGTCACCGGCTGGCGCCGCGGCCTGCGGGTGGTCGACGAGAACGGCACCCCGCTCACCCTGGACGCCCTGCCGGAGGACGGCTTCATCACCGTCTACCCGGAGGGCGAGGTCGGCCGGGCCGACTCGCAGGCGCTGCTGATCCGCGTGCCGCCCGGCCTGCTGCAGCTGCCGCCATCCCACATGGCGTGGGTGCCCGACGGCGTCTACGTGGCCTACTCCAAGCTCTGCACCCACGCCGGCTGCCCCGTGGGCCTGTACCGCGCGCAGCAGCGCTCGCTGCTCTGCCCCTGCCACCAGTCGCAGTTCAACGTGCTCAACGGCGCCAAGCCGTACTTCGGGCCGGCCGCCCGCCCGCTGCCGCAGCTCCCGCTGGGCCTGAACCAGCAGGGCTTCCTGGTGGCCCTGGGCGACTTCGACGGGCCGGTCGGCCCCGCGTTCTGGGATCGGAGCAAGTCATGAGCCAGCGACGCAGGGACGAGCACACCCCCGACGAGCCGGGCCGCTTCGAACAGCGCGCCCTGGACCGCTTCGAACGCAGCCAGCGATGGCTGGACGAGCGGCTCGGCACCAACACCCTGGCACGCGCGACGCTGCGCAAGGTGTTCCCCGACCACTGGTCGTTCCTGCTCGGCGAGATCGCCCTGTACTGCCTGGTCGTGCTGATCTTCACCGGGGTGTTCCTGACCTTCTTCTTCACCCCGGACACGCGCGAGCTGGTCTACAACGGCGCCTACGCCCCGCTCAAGGGCACGCAGGTCTCAGCCGCCTACAACTCGGTCATGCGGCTGTCGTTCGAGGTCAAAGCCGGCCTGATCATGCGGCAGACGCACCACTGGGCGGCGCTGGTGTTCATCGCCGCGATCGTGGTGCACCTGTGCCGCATCTTCTTCACCGGCGCCTTCCGCAGGCCGCGGGAGGTGAACTGGATCATCGGCGTGACCATGCTGCTGCTGGCCATGCTCGAGGGCCTCACCGGCTACTCGCTGGCCGACGACCTGCTGTCGGGGGTCGGTATGCGGATCACCTACTCGGTGGTGCTGGCCATCCCGGTGATCGGCACCTGGGTGGCCTTCCTGCTGTTCGGCGGTGAGTGGCCGACGCCCGACGTCATCTCGCGGTTCTTCGTGTTCCACATCTTCCTGCTGCCCGCCCTGCTGATCGGCCTGGTCGGCGTGCACCTGGCCATCCTGGTGCTGCAGAAGCACACCCAGTTCCCCGGCCCAGGGCGCACCGAGCGAAACGTGGTCGGCAAGCGCTTCTGGCCGGAGCAGACCTTCGCGTCGGTCAGCCTGCTGCTGCTGGTCGCCGCCGTCTGCGCCGGCCTCGGCGGCCTGGCGCAGATCAACCCGGTCTGGCAGTACGGGCCCTACAATCCCGCCAACGTCAGCTCCCCCGCGCAGCCGGACTGGTACCTGGCCTGGGCGGACGGGCTGCTGCGCCTGGGTGGGCCCTGGAGCTTCCAGATCTTCGGCTACACCATCTCCGAGAACTTCTGGCCGGCGATCCTGTTCCCGGGCCTGGCGTTCACCGTCATCTTCCTGTGGCCCTGGATCGAGCGGCGCTTCACCAGGGACCGGTTCGAGCACCACCTGCTGGACCGGCCGCGCGACGCACCCGCCCGGTCGGCCACCGGCGTGGCCGGGCTGCTGCTGTTCTTCATCCCGTTCCTGGAGGGCGGCAACGACATCATCGCCGTGCTGCTGCACGTCCCGGTGGAGACCATCACCAGGATCCTGCAGTACTCGTTCTTCATCGCGCCGGTGGTGGCCTGGTTGGTGACCTTCTGGGTCTGCCGCTCGCTGCGCTCCACCCACCTGCACCCGGCGGCGGCGACCGCGGGCATGCGCCTGCGCCGTACCGCCAGCGGCGGCTACGAGACCGTCTCCCTTGACCCGAGCAACCCAGGCACGCCGCTCGAGTAGGTCAACCCTGCGAGCCGTGCGGTCGGTCAGGGGCGCCGGGCGGCGGCCTCGGGCTCTTCGGCCTGCCCCTGGTCGGTCGGCTGGATGTGGCCGTAGCGGTTCTCGCGCATGATCGCGGCGACCCAGCCCCAGCCCGAGTACAGCGCCACACCCAGGCCGAGGATCACCAGCCACAGCCCGAAGATCAGGCCAGATCCGACCATCGCCAGGCCGAACGAGGCCGCGAACGGCCAGATCGAGGGCAGCGGCAGCACCGCGAGGTCCTGGTCCTCCAGCGACTTCGGCCCGGGCGGGTCGGCTTCCGGCAGCCCGGCGAAGCGGCGCAGCGTCTCCGGCAGCGAGCCGCCCTGCGCGCCCTCGCCGCGGCGGTGCCAGATGATGAACAGCCCGGCGAACCCCGGCCCGACGCCCAGCAGCAGCAACGCCACCGTGCCGAGCGCCTCGTAGCTCAGGAACCAGTAGACGGCCCCGGCGACCAGCGCGAACACCGAGACGCGGAGCAGCAGGGCGGCTTCGTCGCTCATGCCTGGCCTCGCCGGTAGTCGTAGGGCCGGTCACCGCTGGGCGCCACCCGGACCGCGCCCCTGCGCAGGTCGAAGGCCGGCCGCTCGGAGATGATCTGCGGGATCTGGTGGAAGTTGTGGTGCGGCGGCGGCGAGGTGGTCACCCATTCAAGGCTGTTGCCTCCCCAGGGGTCGTCCGGGGCGGTCCTGGGGCCCCGCAGGGAGCGCCACACGTTCCAGACGAACAGCAGCAGCGCCACGGCCACCAGGAACCCGCCGACCGTCGACAGGAAGTTGAGGCCGTTCCACCCCAGGTCCGGCTGGTAGCGCGCGATCCGCCGGGGCATCCCGCGCAGCCCCAGGATGAACATCGGGAAGAAGGTCAGGTTGACGGCGACGAACAGGACCCAGAAGCCGATCTTGCCGAGCCGCTCGTCCAGGAACCGGCCGGTCATCTTCGGGAACCAGAAGAACGCCCCGGCCAGCAGCGCGAACAGCAGCGCCATCGCCATCACGTAGTGGAAGTGCGCGACCACGTAGTAGGTGTCGTTGACCGCGAAGTCGATCGGCGGCGAAGACACGAACACCCCGGTGATGCCGCCGATCACGAACACCACGATGAAGCCGAGCGCGTTCAGCATCGAGGCGGTGAAGGTGATCGACCCCCGCCACATGGTCGCCAGCCAGTTCCACACCTTGATGCCGGTCGGCACCGCGATCAGGAACGACATCAGCGAGAACCAGGGCAGGTAGATCTGGCCCGTGGTGAACATGTGGTGGGCCCACACGCTGAAGGACAGCGAGAAGATCGCGAAGAACGCGAAGACCATGCTGTTGTAGCCGAAGAGCGGCTTGCGGGAGAACACCGGGATCACCTCGGAGATGATCCCGAACCCCGGGAAGATGACGATGTAGACCTCCGGGTGGCCGAAGAACCAGAACACGTGCTGCCACAGCAGCGGGCTGCCGCCGGCCGCCGGGTTGAAGAAGGTCGCCCCGAAGTTGCGGTCCAGGAACAGCATCGCCAGCGCCGCCGTCAGCGGCGGGAAGGCGAACAGGATCATCAGCTGGGTGACCAGCACGCCCCAGGTGAACAGCGGCAGCCGGAACATGGTCATGCCGGGCACGCGCAGGCTGAAGATGGTGGTCACCAGGTTGACCGCGCCGGCGATGCCGGCCACGCCGACGATCGCCAGGCCCATGACCCACAGGTCCATGCCGCGGCCCTGGAGGAACTGCGAGTCCGACAGCGGCGGGTAGCCGGTCCAGCCGGCGCTGGCGGCGCCGCCCGCCGTCAGGAAGCCGCTGAGCACCATCAGGCTGCCGAACAGGTACAGCCAGTAGCTCATCGCGTTCAGGCGCGGGAAGGCCACGTCGGCGGCGCCGATCTGCAACGGCACGAAGTAGTTGGCGAGCCCGGTGGAGACCTGCGCCGCGAACAGGAAGATCATCATCGTGCCGTGCATGGTGAACAGCTCGTTGTAGCCGCCCTCGCTGAGCACCCCGAGGCTCGGGTTGGCCAGCTCCATGCGCACCAGCAGCGCGAAGATGCCGGCCACCACGAAGATCCCCACCGAGGTGAAGATGTAGAGGATGCCGATCTTCTTGTGGTCGACGGTGGTCACCCAGTCGACCAGCCCGCCTCGCGGACGGCCGCCTTCCTCGAGTGCGGGAACCCCCAGCTCCGTGGTTGCCATGGTGTCTGGACTCCGTGCTCTCTCAGGTCCCGCCGCCGGTGGGCGCGCCGCCCCGGCCCGACGTCAGGAAGCGTTCGAACTCGTCCTGCGACACGACCCTGACCCGGAACAGCATCTCCGAGTGGCTCACCCCGCAGAACTGGGCGCACTGGCCGTGGTAGAGGCCCACCCGCTGGAAGTTCATGTCGAACTCGTTGGTGGTGCCGGGGATCGCCTGGCGTTTGAACAGCGCTCGCGGGACGTAGAAGGAGTGCACCACGTCAGCCGAGCGCAGCTTGATGTGGATCGGGACGCCGACGGGGACCACCATCTCCGGCACGTGGCCCGGCCCGCCGATGACCTGGGTGTGGGAGCCCTCGTAGTCGAACTGCCAGCTCCACATGAAGGCGGTCACGTCGATGGTCACGCGGGCCGGCGGGTCGGACAGGACGGTGTTCTGCGCGCGGATGCTGACCACGAACAGGAACAGCACCAGCGCCAGCGGGATCGCCGTCCACAGCAGCTCCAGCTTGTTGCTGCCACTGATCTGCGCCGGCAGCTCGTCGTTGCGCCGCCGGTAGGCGACGATCGACCACAGCAGCCACACGGCGACCACGCCGAAGACGCACGCGGCGGCGATCAGGAAGACGTTGTAGGCGTCGTGGGTCGCGCGTCCCTCGGTGGTCACGGCCTGCGGGGCGCAGCCCGCGACCAGCAGGGGCAGCACGGCCAGGGCGAGCCGGCGGCCAGCCCGTTTCACGGTTCCGGGAGCAGGGTCATGGAGCGGCAGCGACTCCTTCACGAGCTCGGTCGTCGTGGTCCCGAGTAGCCTACCCCTGGCGTGGTAAACAGGCCCGGCTTGCGGGCGCGAATCGGCCACCTCACCGCCAGCTCCTCGAGCCAGCCGGCGACCACCTCAGTCAGCTCGTCGAGCACCCCGGCCTGGTCGCGGCCGCGCACCCGGAAGCCGTGGTCCGCGCCCTGGATGACGTGCAGGCGCGAGGCCGTCTGCCCGAGCCGCGCGCGCCGCTCCCGCTCCAGCAGGCCGAGGTCGCAGAGGGCGTCGCGATCGCCCTGCACGAACAGGATCGGCACCCTCAGCCCGGGCCAGTGGGCCGTCCGCAGCCGCTCCGGGCGCCCGGCCGGATGCAGCGGATAGCCCAGCAGCGCCAATCCGGCGCAGGGCCGGCCGGCGGCCGCGAGCTGGCTGGCGATGCGCCCGCCCATCGAGCGGCCCCCGAGCACCGGCCGGCGCCCGCCCTGGCGCCGCTGGGCGAGCGCGATCGCGTCGCGGAAGGCGGCCTCCAGCCGCGCCCGCGGGTCCGGGAGCCGCCTGCCGGCCTCCGCGTAGGCGAAGTCGAACCCGATCACGGGGTACCCGCGAGCGGCCAGGCCCGCCGCGATCCGGCCCAGCGCGGGCTGGGTGATCCGGGCGCCGGCGCTCGGTCCGAGCACCAGGCCGAACGGCCTGGCCGTGCCACCCGCCGGTGGCGGCCATTCGAGCGCCGTGGTCGCCTCGACGGCCTGCGGCTGGGTGAGCTCCAGGCGCAGACGCAGCGGCTCGGCGGCCGTCATCCGATGCCGAGCCCGGTCATCAGCGCCCGGGCCGTCAACCCGAAGATGAAGAACGCTCCCCAGGTGAAGAACAGGTGGTAGGGGCCCTTCTGCAGCGAGCGGGTGAACAGGTGGCAGACCACCAGCACGATCGCGGGCAGGACCGCCCCATAGAGGTAGTGCAGCACCGGCCGCCGGTCGCCCAGCGCCAGCAGCACGATGCCCGCCACGAGCTGCACCCCGAGCAGGACCTGGAGCGCCGCCAGCAGCCCCCAGTACAGGCGCCCGGCCTCCCGCTTGAGGATGAACAGGCCGAGCCCCCACAGGAACAGCACTCCCCACCCCGCCACGATCACGAAGCCTTCGATCTTGTGGAACCCGGACATGATGACCTCTCGCCGCTTCGCCGCCGGTTGACGGGACGCAGTCTCCCAGGAGCCGCCGGTTCGCGCTCGGCGAGGCTTCGCTGTCGGCGGAAGGGCTCGTGTGGGCACGCCAGGGTCGGGTACCGTGCAGGCATGAGCATTGGTCACTACCCCGACGCCGTCGACCGCCCGATCGACCCGGTCGACCGCCTGCTGCGCCGCCGTGTGGTCCTGCTCTCGGGCATGGTCACCAGCGAGATGGCGCAGGACATCATGGCCCGGCTGCTGTACCTGGAGGCCGAGGACCCCGACGCGCCGATCGACGTGCGCATCAACTCGCCCGGCGGCGACGTGCTCGCGGGCCTGGCGATGCTGGACACCATGAAGAACCTCTCCTGCCCGGTCGGGACCACCTGCGCCGGCCTGGCGGCGTCGATGGCCTCGGTGCTGCTGGCCGCCGGCACCAAGGGCCGCCGCCGCGCCACCGCCAACGCCCGCATCCTGATCCACCAGCCGTGGAGCCAGGGGTTCCAGGGCCAGGCCACCGACCTCGAGCGCACCGCCCAGGAGATCCTGCGCCAGCGCGCCCTGGTCGACGACATCCTCGCCGAGGCCACCGGGCAGCCGGTCGACCGGATCCACAAGGACACCGACCGCGACACCTGGTTCTCGGCGGACGAGGCGGTCGTCTACGGCCTGGTCGACGAGGTCGTCCGATGACACCGCGGTGGTCGCCGTGAGCCGGCTGCGGACGATCATCGGCGCGACCCTGCGGCGCAGGCGCCAGTCGCAGGCGCGCACGCTGCGCGAGGTCGCCGACGCCGCCGGCGTGTCGCTCACCTACCTGTCGGAGGTCGAGCGGGGCTGCAAGGAGGCGTCCTCCGAGATCCTGGAGGCGATCTGCGCAGCCCTCGGCCTGGTCCTGTCGGACCTGCTGTTCGAGGTCGCCGAGGAGCTGGCCCGCCTGGAGGTCCGCGGCTCGCTGCCCCGGATCGGCTTCATCCCCGACCGGCCCGACCCGCTGGCCGGCCAGGTCCCCCCACGCCAGCCCACCCGCCGTCCCGCCTCGGCCCAGGTGCCGGCGGTGCTGGCGCCGGCGGTGCTGGCGCCGCCCGAGTCGGGCGCCCCCCCGGCCGTGGTCGAGCCGGTGGTCGTGGAGCCCAGGGTCCCCGCCCCGGTGGCACGAGTCATCGACCTGCGCGCCTACGCCGGCCGCCGCTCCGCCTGAGACCGGCCGCTCCGCCTGAGGACCGCGCTCCGCGAGCCCGGGTCCCTCGGGATGTTGGAAACCGCCGCGATTGGGCATGATGGCGGCGGCGGCGGCGGCAACCAGGCGAGAGGACTCGGGAAGCCATGCGCTATGTCGAGGCCCAAGGGCTGCGGGCGTCGGTGATCGGGCTCGGGGCCTGGCAGTTCGGGTCGCCGGACTGGGGCTGGGGCGACGGCTTCGGTCCAGCCGAGGCCCAGGCGATCGTCGACCGCGCCCGGCAGCTCGGCGTCACCCTGATCGACACCGCCGAGATCTACGGCAAGGGCGAGTCCGAGCGGGTGCTCGGCCACATCCTGGCCAGGCCAGAGGTCAGGGACTCGATCGTGCTGGCCAGCAAGGTCGCGGCGAGCTGGCCGACCAGGGACCGGGTCAAGTTGGCGGCGCACGCCAGCCTGGAGCGGCTGGGCACCGACCGGCTCGACCTCTACCAGGTCCACTGGCCCAACCCGCTGGTCCCCCAGTCCTCGACCATGGCGGGCATGCGCGCGCTGCAGGCCGGCGGGCTGGTCCGCCACATCGGCGTCAGCAACTACACCCTGGGCCTGTGGCGAGCCGCCGAGGCCGCGCTCGGCGGGCCGGTCGTCTCCAACCAGGTCCAGTACAACCTGCTGCGCCGGAGGCCGGAGCGGGAGCTGCTGGGCTTCGCCGCGGGGGCGGGCCGCCTGATCATCGCCTACAGCCCGCTGGCCCAGGGCGTGCTGTCCGGCCGCTACACCGCCGGCAACCCGCCAGGCGGCGTCCGCGCCCGCAACCTGCTGTTCTCCGAGGCGAACCTGCGCAGGGCCGCGCCGGTGCTGGACGCCCTGCGCGAGCTGGCCGCCGCCCACGAGGCCAGCCCGGCGCAGATCGCGCTCGCCTGGGTGGTGCACCGTCCCGGCGTGGTGGCGATCCCCGGGGCCAAGAGCGTCGCCCAGCTCGAATCCAACGCGGCGGCCGCGGAGATCGTGCTTGCCGACGACGAGTTCCTGCACCTGAACCAGGCCGCCGACCGGTTCCACCGCGACACGCTGGCAAGCGTGAGCGAGCTGGTGACCCGCCGCGCCCGCTCGCTGGTCCGGCGGTAGCTACCCGGCCCCGCCCGGCCCGCGTCCCCGCGCGCCGCCCGCGTCAGCCGGCGGCGTCGGGCAGCGGCAGGCGCAGGCGCACCCTGGCGCCGTGCCCGGGCGCGGCGTCGATGGTCAGCTCGCCGCCCGCCGCCTCCAGGCGCTCGGCCATCGACCGCAGGCCGAGGTGCCCGGTGGCCATGGCCCGCTCGCGCGCCTCGCCCTCGTCGAAGCCGATCCCGTCGTCGTCGACCTCCACCTCCAGCCGGCCGTCCCGGAGCCGGCCGTGCACCCGCACCCTGCTGGCGCCGGCGTGCCTGGCGATATTGGCCAGGGCCTCCTGCACCACCCGGAACACCAGCACCTCCAGGTCGGGGTCAAGGCGCTGGTCGACATCCCAGCGGAACTCGGTCGCGCAGGCCTTGCGCTGCCCGAGCTTGTCGAGCTGCTGGCCGAGCGCGGGCGCCAGCCCCTCGCGGTCCAGCAGCGGCGGCCGCAGGTCGAACAGGAAGGTCCTGGCGGCGGCCAGGCCGTGGTCGAGGTTCTCGCGGATCTGCTTGGCGGCGTAGCGGAGGTCCCCTTCGGCGTCCACGCCGAGCCTGTCCATGGCGGCGTCGAGCACCGACAGGTGGATCCGCGCCGCGCTCAGCGCCTGGATGGCGTCGTCGTGCAGGTTGCCGGCCAGGCGCCGCTGCTCGCTCTCCTGGGCGGTGATGAGCTGGTGGAGCAGGCCGCGGCGCTCGCGCTCGGCGCGCTCCAGGTCGGTGATGTCCACCGCCACGCTGATCACGCCGGCCACGTCGTCGCCGTCGCCGTCTACCGCCGGCAGCGGCCCGTAGTGGACGTCGAAGATCGCCTCGCCGTGGGGGTCCTTGGGGGTGATCTCGCGCTTGGCGCTCAGCTCCTCGCCGGCCAGCAGGCGCTCGAAGTCGGCGGTCGCCTCGGCGATGTCGCCGCGCAGCTCCGCGTAGGAGCGGGCCAGCCGCTCCCTGGGAGAGATGCCCACGCGGTCGAAGGCGCGCCCCTCCGAGAAGGTGCAGATGCCGTCGCGGTCGTAGACGGAGATCACGATCGGGGCGTTGGCGATCACCGAGCGCAGCCACGCCTCGTTGGTCTTGAGGGCCCTGGTGGCCTGGTTGCGCTCGGTCACGTCCTGCGCCTGCGCCAGGAACCCCAGCGGCCGGTGCCCGCGGTCGCGCAGCACGGTGACCGAGAACAGCAGCTCGACCGCGCCGCCGTCGGCGCGCTCGGTGCGGTGCGCGACCTCGAACGGTGGCGGCGGCTGCTCGCCCGCGCGGAGCCGCTCGCCGACGCCGCCCAGGTCCTCGAAGCTGGCCGCCGCGGCCACGGCGCCGGCGACCAGCTCCATCTCCTGGTCGCCGAGCAGCTCGCACAGGGCCTGGTTCACCCGCAGGAAGCGCCCGTCCAGCGCGACCAGCGCCATGCCGATTGCGGCCTGCTCGAATGCCAGGCCCAGATCAAGTGCGGCGGGAATTGGTCGTTCCCCCGCCCCGCCGCTGCCCGCTTCTGCTTCCATTGGCCTCCCCCAGGGCGGTACCCCCAAAGCCTACTGCATTCGGTCCAGCAGTCCGCCGGTACTATCGGACAGGAACGCTCGGATGGAGCGGGCGCCGCGGGGAGGTCCGTTTGAGCCGCGTCACCGAAACGATCCTGTCGCTGCACGGCTGGGTCGCCCTGCTGGTGGTGTTCCTGCTGCCGGCGCTGGAGGCCTCGGCGTTCTTCGGGGTGCTGTTCCCAGGCGAGATCGCGGTCATCCTGGGAGGCGTGCTCGCCTTCCAGCACCGCGTGGACCTGGGAGCGGTCATGGCGGTCGCGGTGGTCGGCGCGGTCGTCGGCGACACCGTCGGCTACCTGGTCGGCAGGCGTTGGGGCCGGCGCATGCTGCACGGCTCGCTGGGCCGCTTCGTCAAGGCGCACCACCTGGACCAGGCGGAGGCGTTCCTTGGCCGGCACGGCGGCAAGGCGGTGTTCTTCGGCCGCTGGACGGCGGCGCTGCGGGCGCTGATCCCCGGTCTTGCCGGCATGTCCGGGGTGAGCTACCGGACCTTCGCGATCTGGAACGTGCTCGGCGGCGGGCTGTGGGCGGCAACCTTCGTGCTGGTCGGCTTCGTCGCCGGCGAGGGCTGGCGCAAGGTCGACGAGATCGCCAAACGCGCCAGTCTGGTGCTGCTGCTGATCGTCATCCTGGTGGCCGGGATCGTGCTGGCCGGCCGCTGGATCGCCCGGCACCCCGAGCGCGTCCGCGCCGCCATCCAACGGCAGCTCGACCGTCCGGTGGTGGCGCGGCTGCGCGCCCGCTACGAGCGCCAGCTCGCCTTCCTGGCGCGGCGGCTGCGCCCCGGCGGCGCGCTCGGCCTGTCGCTCACGCTCGGCCTGCTGGCCATCGCCATCGCCGGCTGGACCTTCGGCGCGGTCGCCCAGGCGGTGCTGGCCAGCGAGGACCTGACCCAGTTCGACGGCTTCGTGCAGCACTTCTTCAGCGGCCACCGGGAGCCCTGGCTGACCACCGTGCTGCACGACGCGGTCGGGCTCGGCGGCGCGGGGCTGCTGCTGGCCATCGGCCTGGCGGTCGGGCTGGGCTTCCGGCTCGCCAGGGGGCGCTGGCAGCCGCTGCTGCTGCTGCTCGGCGCGTACGCCGGCTCGGAGCTGCTGGCGCTCAGCGTCGACGCGCTGGTCAAGCGGCCCCGGCCAGCGCGGCCGCTGGTGGCCGCCGACGGCTTCGCGTTCCCCTCCAGGGAGGCGACCGCCGCCGCGGCGCTGTACGGCATGCTGGTGGCGCTGGCGGCGATCGCGACCAACCGCTGGTCGCTGCGGGTGGCGGCGGCGACCGGCGCGATGCTGACGCTGGCGCTGCTCGGGCTCGGCCAGGTCTACCTCGGCGCCAACTGGCTGAGCGACGTGCTCGGCGGCTACGCGCTCGGCGGCCTCTGGCTGTTCGTGCTGCTCACGATGGTCCACACCTTGCTCGGCTGGCGGGCCTCCAGCCGCAGGGGGCGCACCGAGCGGGCCGAAGTCAAGGCTTGACCTCCCCGGGCGACCCACCCCACCATGGGCACAGTCTCCGGAGGGTTGCCTCCCCAGCACGCGGGTAGGACTCCCCCAGCTGAGCAAGCTCGACGCGACCGGTCACGATCTCACAGGAGCGGCGGCGAATGACCAACAGCTCTCACCGCGCCCTGCTGCCCCGGGCGGCGCGAGCCACGCTGGCCGGCGCCGGCTTATAGCCGCGCCACCGGCGCGTTCCCGCTGAGCCACAGCTTCCGCCTCGGCCCCCACGCGCCCTGATCGCTTCCCCTCGACCGTTCCCAACCCTGCAAGCGCGACGGCCCTGACCCGGCCCCCTGCAGGGGAGAGCCCACCGTGCCGAGCCAGCAGATCAAGACAAAGGAGACAGCAATGGTCATGGTGCCTCGCAAGCGTCCCGGCAAGCCCGCCGCCACCAGGCGGCCGGCCGTCAGGGTCGTCAAGTCCTCCTCCAAGTCGTCCGGGACCGCCGCCCGCCGGGGTGGGACCCGCCCGCGCGCCCGGGACCGCCGGGGGCTGTCGGTACTGATGGGCGCCTACCTGGCTGGCGCCTGCATCGTGCTGGCCGCGGTGTTCCTGGCCTTCCCGCACCGCTCCGGCGGGCCCCCGGCGCCTGGCAGCCACACCTGGGACTACCAGCTCGAGACGGTCGCGCTCCAGGGCAGGGGGCTGCTGAACGCCTATGCCCGCGGGGCGGTGCGAACCAGCGCCTGGCTGGCCCGAAGTTCGATCGAGCGCCAGCGCGACGTCCACCGGCTCAACCTGCTCGAGTACCTGGCCGGCGAGCCCGCCGCGGCCGCCACCGGCCGCTTCGTCGCCGCGCACCGCCTGGCGCTGGAGGGGGGCACCATCGCGCTGCTGGTGGGCCTGGCCGCCTACGGCCTGCTGCGCCGCCCGAGGGGGCTTCGCTGGCTGGTGGCGGTGCTGGCGCTGCTGGCGGTCACCGCGGTGGTCACGCGGCCGGTGAGCGCCAGCCGCCTGGCCGGCCAGGCCGGTGTGGCCGTGCCCAACCTGGTGCTGCGCGCCGCCGTCCAGGGCGACCCGACCCAGGAGCTGCGCGGCGGCACCCAGCAGGTCCAGGAGGCGCTGGCCAGCGGCTACTGGACCGCCTTCGTCGCCGAGCCGCTGTCGCGGCTGCAGACCGGCACCGCGGTGCTGGCCGACGCGCCGCCGACCCGCAAGCCCGGCGTGCTGGGGTTCCTGCGCGGCAGGATCGGCGCGGTCAACGACTGGGCCGTGGGCCGCCACGGCGTCGAGCGGTCGGTGATCTCGACCTTCGCGGTGGTGTACGTGCTGCCGTTCGCGCTGGTGCTGTGCGCGCTGGCGATGCTGGCCACCTGCGCGCAGGCGCTGCTGTTCCTGCTCTGCCTGGCGGGGCCAATGGCGCTGGCGGCGGCGGTCGAGCCGCGCTGGCGCCGGGGGGTGCTGCGCTGGTGGCTGGTGCCGCTGGCCGGCGCGGTCGTGCTGCTGTCGGCCACCGCGCTGGTCTCCTTCCTGGTGGTGCGCATGGCCGAGCTGCTGCACGCCTCCGACGAGTACGCGGGCCTGCTGCTGGCGGGCTCGGCCTGGCCGGTCCTTGGCGGCGCGCTGCTGGCCCGCCGTTTCGTCCGCCGGCGCCGCGCCGCCCGCCGCCGGCCCATCGTGGTCCGTGGAGGTGCCGCATGAGCGCCCAGCGTCGTCACCAGCTCCGCGACCACCTCGGCCGCTTCACCGGCCCCGGGACCGCAGGCGGTGGGCCGGGCCGTGGAACCGGCGGGAAGCGCTCCGGGACCGCCGGCGCAGGCCCGGGGCGCGGGCCCGGCGGGCCGCTGCGGGCGGTGCGCAGGCGCCTGGGGCGGGTTCCCGGGCTGGTACTGGCGGCGCTCCGCAGTGAGCTGGTGCTGGCGGCGCTCCGCGGTGAGCTGGCGCGCCGGCTCTACCGGCTGGCCGTGGTGGCGGTCGCGCTGGGGGTGGCGGTCGTGCTGCTGTACCAGCACGGCGACAGCCCGGCCGCGCTCGCGGGCGCCGCACGGGCGGCCTCGGCGGCCCCCGCGGCCCGGCCGGCGCTCCCGCCGGGGGCCGGCACCACCGGCACCAGCACCACCACCTCGACGACCTCGCCGCCCGCCGGGCCGCACGGTGCCGCGCCGCCGGCGGCCCAGCCGGACAGGCCGACCAAGCCGGCGGACGTGGCGGCCGCCTGGTACGCGGGCCGCAGGCACCTGGGGGCCCGCCAGGTCCGCCCGCTCCAGCAGGACAAGCTCTCCAACCGGGAGGTCCGCGTCCTGGTCCTCGCCGACCGTGGCGACGGCCGGCTCGACACCGCGCTGGTCACCGTCCGGCGCGACGCCAAGGGAAGGTGGGCGGTCCCGTGAGCGCGCGCCTCAAGCTGGCCGGCGGGGGAGTGGTCGCCGTGCTGCTGGTCCTCGCCCTGCTCGGCGGGATGGCCTCGCCGGGCTTCTCGATCGCGGGCGCGCCCGCCGCGGTCGGCCGCGCGGTGGCCAGGGTCGTGCTGCCGCCACGGCCGGCCCCCGCCGCGGCCGGCATCCCGCCGGGCCCGACCGTCGAGGCGAGCGGGTTCGCGCTGGCGGATATTCCGTCGGGGTATCTGGGCCTGTACCTCCAGGCCGCCCACACCTGCCCCGCGCTCACCTGGCAGCTGCTGGCCGGCATCGGCAAGGTCGAAACCAACCACGGCCGCACCCCCGCACCCGGCG
>WNGN01001624.1_pt1 | contig 17860 bp, 17 predicted proteins | sample 5400561 | NCBI WGS metagenome assembly WNGN01 (sample SAMN13153379, study PRJNA577476) | soil metagenome | isolation source: 115 cm soil or saprolite under Garry oak tree replicate 2 | place: USA:California | collected 2016-06-15
CGCCGAGGTTCCAGATCGGCAGGAGCACTCCAAGCGCCAGGATCAGCACCAGTACGGCCAGCATCACGATGAGGATCGGCTCGATGTTCGCAGACAAATTGCGCAGCTCGTATCCGACTTCGCGCTCGTACATTTCGGCGACCTCGAGCATCATGTCATCCAGCGCGCCGGTCTCGTCGCCCACCGCGATCATCTGAATCACGACCGGCGTGAATACGCCCGCCGTCATGGCGGTACGCAGCACGCTCTCCCCGCGCTCCACGCCGTCGCGCATCTGCTCGATGCGCTGGCCGATATAGTCGTTTTCCACCACGTTCGCCACCGTGGACAGGGCTTGTACCAATGGCACGCCGCTCTTGAGCGAGAGCGCGAAGCTGCGCGCAAACCTGGCGAGGGTCGCCTTGAGCACGATGCGGCCGGCGACCGGGATGCGCAGCTTGAACCTGTCCCAGGCGTACTTGCCGGCAGGGGTCCCGGTATAGAGCTTGAACGCGGTCCAGGCGCCGATCGCGGCGGCGGCAAGCAACGGCCAATAATCCACCGTGAAATTCGAGAATCCGACCAGTACGCGCGTGATGAAAGGCAGTTGGGCGTTGAAGCTTGCATAGAACTTCGCAAACACCGGAATGACGAAGAGGTTGATGATGACCAGCGCGGCTGCCATGGCTATTGTCACGAATAGCGGATAGCGCAGCGCCGATTTGACCCGCTCGCGCATTTCGCGCTCGAAGTCGAGATGCTCGTGGAGACGCTGGAACACCGTTTCGAGCATCCCGGTCATCTCTCCCACCCGCACGAGCGCGACGTAGAACGGCGAAAACACGTCGGGGTGGCGCCGCATCGCCGCGGACAGCTCCCGCCCGCTGTCGAGCGAGGTGCGCAGGTCCTGGATAACCTCGGTCAGCCTCACGCTGGTCGAAGACTCCTGCAGTCCGGCAAGCGCCCGCAGGATCGGCACCCCCGACTTGAGCAGGGTGTACATCTGCCGCGAAAAAAGCATGACATCGACCAGCGACACCCGATCGGTAAAGCGCGCAAACAATCCCGACGCCGCGGCGCTTACGTCCGAGGCGGCCGGAGCGATATCGACGGGAGTGATACCGGTGTTGAACAGTTGGTCGGCGATCGCGCCGGCGTCGGCGCCCTCAAGGCGGCCGTTGACGATTTCACCGCGCGGATTGCGGCCCTTGTAGGCGAACGTCGGCATCAATCCTCGAACTGGCTGGCGACGCGCATGAACTCCGCGACCGTCGTGCGCCCGGCCACTGCGAGTCCGATCCCATGGTCGAGTATGGTCCGCCCTTTCATGGCTTCCCGGGCAACGCGATGGAATTCGGTCGGGTCGCCGCGATTGATGACCGCAATCAGCTCGCGCGTCATCTCCAGGAGCTCGTACACTCCAGTGCGGCCGGCGTAGCCGGTGCCGTTGCAGTGGGAACAGCCGCGGCCGCGCATGAAGCGCGTGCTCGCCAGAAACGCGCTGCCTTCGCGCTCGATCCAGGCTTTCTCGTGATCGTCGAGCACCGCCGGCTCGGCGCAGCTCTCGCAAATGACGCGCACCAGGCGTTGCGCGAGAACCGCATGCACCGAGGTCGCCACCATGTACGGGGGCGATCCCATGTCGATCAGCCGCATCGGCGTGCTCGCGGCGTCCTTGGTATGCAGCGTGGAGAGCACCAGGTGGCCCGTCAGCGCCGCGCGCAGACCGATCTGCGCCGTCTCCTCGTCGCGCATCTCGCCCACCAGGATGATGTCCGGGTCCTGCCGCAATCCCGAGCGCAGCACGCGCGCGAACGTCAGCTCGATCTTCTCGTTGACCTGCACCTGGTTGACGCCGGGGAGCCGGTACTCGACCGGATCCTCGACGGTGATGATTTTCTTCTCGACGCTGTTCATTTCGGACAGCGCGGCATACAAGGTCGTGGTCTTGCCGCTGCCGGTCGGCCCGGTGACCAGTATCATGGCATTGTTGCGCTGCATCAGCTGGCGGAATCGCTGCAGCATCTCCGGCGGCATGCCGATGCGGTCGAGTCCGAGGTGCTGCTTGCTCTGGTTGAGCAGCCGCATCACCACGGACTCGCCGTACTGCACCGGCATGGTCGAAATCCGCACGTCGACCTGCTGCTCGCGAATTTTCGTGTTGAAGCGGCCGTCCTGCGGCAGGCGCTTCTCGGAGATATCGAGTCCCGCCATCAGCTTCAGCCGCAGCACCATGGCGGGGCCGATCTTGACGTCGGACTCGGTCTGCAGCATCAGCACGCCGTCGATGCGAAAGCGGATCAGGACCCGGTTTTCCTGGGGCTCGACGTGGATGTCCGAGGCGCTGACCTGCGTGGCGTCCTCGAACATCGACTGGATGAGCCTTACGACCGGCGCGTCCTCGACGGTCAACTCGCCCGCGAGAGCGCCGAAATCGACGGAGGTCTCGCCCACGTCGCGCGCGAGCTCCTTGGCGTGGCCGGTGATTTCCTCGGTGCGGCGGTAGACGCGGTCGATGGTCTGAAGCAGAAGCGCGTCGTTCACCACGGCGAGCGCGATGCCGCGCTTGAGCACGCGGGTGATGTCGTCGTAAGCGAACAGGTCGGTCGGATCGCTCATGCCGACCAGATAGCTCGTATTGCGATCCTCGAGCACGATCGCGCGGTGGCGCCGCGCCTGCATCTCGGGAAGCTTGCGCGCGGCTTCCGGCTGCAGGTTGTAGAACTTCAGGTTGATGAACGGGATGTTGAACTGGCGTGCGAGCGCCTCGGAGATCTGGTCCTCCGAGATGAGCCCATTCTCGACCAGCAGCTTGCCGAGCCTGCGCTTGGTGCGCTTTTGCTGCTCGAGCGCAAAGCCGAGCTGCTCCTGGCTGATCACCTTCTGCTGGACCAGGATGTCGCCCAGCCGAAGCTTCTCGGGACGCGCGACTTTTGCTTCTATCGCCATAATCTTCAGGTGCTTTGTTAAACAGCGGCCATGAATTCTTGAAAAATAGCGGGTTTTACGCCTCAACGCAAATTTGAATCGGGCTTTTGCACCCCGGATCGTTGTTCTTCGAGCAATGCCTGTACCCGCTGCAGCCGCTCAGGGTACTTGTGGCGTAACTCATTGACGACGGATGAAAATTCTGGGATCAACTCAGGGTAAATGTGGAACGCCGGCCGCAGGGTAAATATGCACCGCCCGCTTCAGGAGCGCCTCAGCCTCGTCGGTCCGTCCGGCCAGCCCCAGAAAGATCGTTTGCCGGTACACCACCGGCCCAATGGGGGCAAACCGCATGACGCGGCCGTTGAACTCGATCTTGGCGTCCAGTTCCCCCAGATCCAGGGCCAGGGTGGCCGAGAGCGGCAAGTCAACGTAGGGTCGGAGCAACGACCGCTTGCCGCTTCGAATCACCTCCTGCTGGCGCTCGGCAGCAACTGGATCAACGCGCGCCAGATCGGCAAAATTGTAGAGCCACGCCGAGATGCGAACATACTGATAGCCGAGCGAAGCAAGAACGACCGCCCCGCCCAGGACGGCGGGAAACGCGACCGATTGCAGCGGGCGCGACGAGCTGAGCTCGACGCGCCGTTCGTCCCCTGCGCCGAGCACCAGAGCCAACAAGCCGAGGAAATGCGCGTACCACAGCGGCATCTCGAGCATGCTGTGAATCAGAACGACGCCTACCCACGCCCCGAGCAGCCAGTGCTCTGGACAGTCCAGCCTGCGCCACAGGCCGACCCACCACTGAATCACCAACGCCGCCACGCAAAGCGTCCCCGCCGAACCCGTTTCGGCGAGCAACTGAAAAAACAGATTGTGGGCGTTGCGAACTTCGCCGAGATACGGCAGCGACTCGACCGACAGCGAGAGCTGGAAGAAATGCCAGAGATACTGGCCGAAGCCGACGCCCACTAGCGGCGCTTCCAGGAACATCTTCCACGCCTGCGCCCAGAAGTAGGTACGCAACGGAAAATCGCTTGCCGCCTGCCCGGGCAAGCCGAATTGCAGGTTGCGCGAAACCATGGTTTCCAGCTGCGATCCATCCGTGAGAATCTTGCCGAGCACGAGGTCGATAGCCACGACAGCGATCAGCCCGGCAACCGCGAACAGGCAGAGCTTCGCAGCGGCAGTCGCGCGGCCCTTCAGCCACCAGGCGCCGCACCACGCGATCAGCCATGTCAGGTACAACCATACCGATCGCGATCCGGACAACGCCAAACCGGCGAGGAGCAGCAGCGCGAGCGCAGCGCCGGTTCGCGCCCGTATAGTCCCGGTCACCCACAAATAGGCGAGCGCGCAGAAACCCAATGCTACGTAGTCCGCAAATAGATTTGCCTGGTTGATGTTGCCGTAGGCACGGTTTCCAATCATGGGAGACACGGCGAACGTCAGCGCGCTGCCGCCGCCGAAAACCTGGACCAGCGCGATGAGCGCGCTCAAGACACCCCCGGTTGCCAGCGCAATCGCCAATATTCGCGACAGGCGCTCGATCCCGAAAATATCGCGCAGCCGCGCGCCGGCGCAATAAACCAGCGCCGCCCACAACACGTAAAGCTCGGCCAACGCGATCTGCTCGCCGTAGGCTATCCGCCCAAGCAGGAAGGGGATCGGCAGCACTGCTGCAAATGCAAACAGCCACAGGGCGCCGAAAGGCAGCGAAGGCGTTTGCGCTCGGGAAAACAGAATCACGCTGGCGCCCAGACCCAACGCCCCCGCCAACCACTCGTCGTAGAAAGCCCAAAGCGGCAGGACGTGCAGGGTATTAAAGAACGGCAATGTCGCCATGAGCGCCGCGCTGGCCAGCGCCAAGCGTGGAATCAAGACCGCGCTCATGAAGCGGTTATATACTCGCCATGAGAGCACTTGTCACGGCGAAAGGCAATGCGCGAAATTCAAGCTCTGGTTTTCGACGCCTACGGCACGCTCTTCGATGTGCACTCCGTGATTGCGATGTGCGAGGAGCTGTGGCCCGGGAGGGGCGCCGCCTTGAGCCAGCTCTGGCGCGCAAAACAGCTCGAATATACCTGGCAGCGCAGCCTGATGCGGCGCTACGAGGACTTCGCGCGCGTCACCGCGGCGGGCCTGCGCCACGCCTGCGCCGCGCTCGGGCTGGCGCTGGATGAAAGCAGGCGGCTCAGGCTCATGGACGCGTATCTGAGACTTGCGACGTATCCGGAAGTAAGGACCGCGCTCACCGAGCTGAAGGCGATGAGACTGAAGCTCGCGATCCTCTCGAACGGATCGCCCGCGATGTTGCGCCCGGTCGTGGCGAACGCGGGACTGCGCTGGGCGATCGGGACCGTCATCAGCGTGGACCCGGCCAAAGTCTATAAACCGGCGCCCGCCGTCTACCAGCTCGCGGTGAGCAAGCTCCGCGCGCCGAAAAGCGCGATCGGTTTCGTATCGAGCAACTGCTGGGACGCGTGCGGCGCCAAGTCTTTCGGGTTCCGCACCTTCTGGATCAATCGGGCCGGCGCACCGCTCGACGAACTGGGCGCCGTTCCCGACCACATCGTCGGGAGTCTGGCCGAGCTGCCGGCTCTGATCGGCAACGGCCGGCGGACGTGAAGACGGGAAACGCAGAGAGAAGCACGACGCTTCCGGTATCATAGAACGGAAGAATGCCCTTCCCTCCGCTCAATTTCTGCTCGAACTGCGGCGCCAAGGTCGGGTTGCGCGTGCCGCCCGGCGATTCCCTGCCGCGCTACGTCTGCGACAACTGCGGCACGATTCACTATCGGAACCCGCTGCTGGTCGTCGGCACGATTCCCGAGTGGAAAGACCAGGTCCTGCTTTGCAAGCGGGCGATCGAGCCGCGCTCCGGATTGTGGACGCTGCCCGCGGGATTCATGGAGCTGGACGAGACTACGGCGCAGGCGGCGCTGCGGGAAACTCACGAAGAAGCCAGGGCGCGCGTCGAACTCGGCGAGGCGTTCACGCTGCTGTCGGTTCCCCACGTGAACCAGGTGCACCTTTTTTACCGGGCGCGGCTGCTGGATGCCGGCTTCGCTCCCGGGGAGGAAACCCTGGAGGTGGCGTTGTTTCGCGAGCACGAGATCCCGTGGCGCGAAATCGCCTTTCGCACCATCTCCACCACGCTGCAGCATTTCTACGCCGACCGCAAGGACGGCCCGTACCGGCTGCATGTCGGCGAAATCCTGGCGCCGAGGTGACGCGCATGGGAGACCGGGTTCCCCGCACTCCGCGGTTGACAGAGCCGATGAGGGCCGCTAGGTTTGAACGCATGCGCCGGGGCGCCGATGCGACGCCGTGAATTCGTCTTTGCCTGCGCCGGCGCGGCGCTCGCCGCGCCGCTGCCGGCCGCGCCTGCGGACGCGATGCCGCGGTTTTACGCACGCGCGCGCCTGGTCGATCCGGGCGGAAAGCCCCTCAGGGCCGAGGGGCTCGCGGCGAACCGGAACTTCATTTTTCACTATCCGTTCACCGGGACGCCGTGCTTCCTGCTCAATCTCGGCAAGCCGACGAAGCCCCTCGCCGAGTTGAAGACCGTCGACGCGCAGAGCTATCAGTGGCACGGCGGAGTCGGAGCCGAGCACAGCATCGTGGCCTACTCCGCGATCTGCGCGCACCGGCTTACCTATCCCACGCGCGAGATCAGTTTCATCAGCTATCGCGATGAAAGGACCGCAGGGAGCCATTTCGCGCATGTCATCCACTGCTGCTCCGAGCACAGCCAATATGACCCTGCCGAGGGCGGGAAAGTCGTCGCGGGCCCGGCGCCCCAGCCGCTGGCCGCGATCCTGCTCGATTACGACTCGCGCAGCGACCAGCTGTTCGCGGTAGGCACGCTCGGCGGCGAGCTGTTCGATGAATTCTTCAGCAAGTACGAGTTCCGGCTCGCCCTGGAGCATGGCGGCCATGCGCGGGAAGCGATCGTAGGCGAATGCGTCGTCAGCGAGCTGGCGCAGTACTGCAGGCAGCAGGTGAAATGTTAGAAATAGGATGATTCCCTGGCTGGAGCGCGATTCACCGTTTCCGCCGGTGCGGTCCGCGCTTGCATACCCCAACGGCCTGCTCGCCGCGGGCGGCGACCTCTCTCCCGAGCGGTTGCTCGAGGGCTACCGCCGCGGCATCTTCCCCTGGTTCTCCGAAGGCGATCCGATTCTGTGGTGGAGTCCCGACCCGCGCATGGTCCTGTTTCCGGACGAGTTGAAGGTCTCCCGGTCGCTTGCGAAGAGCCTGCGCAACCGCCGCTACGAGGTGCGCTTCGACTCGGCCTTCGACGCAACCATGGCGGGCTGCGCGGCGCCGCGCAAGGGCGAAGCGGGCACCTGGATCACCCCGGAAATGCACGACGCCTACCGGCACCTGCACCGCCTCGGGTACGCGCACTCGGTTGAAACCTGGATCGGGAACGAGCTCGCGGGCGGTCTGTACGGCGTGGCGATCGGCAAGGTGTTCTTCGGCGAATCGATGTTTTCGCGCGCGCGGGACGCCTCCAAGATCGCGCTCGCCGCTCTGGTCGCTCAGCTCACGTCGCTCGATTTTCGCATGATCGACTGCCAGATGCGCACACAGCATCTCGCATCCCTGGGCGCGCGCGAGATCCCGCGGCGCCAGTTTTCCCGGTTGCTCGAAGAGTTGATACACTATCCGCGCGCGCCGGTCAGCTGGTCCGGCGCATCATTCAAGGGCGAGCGATGTCGCAGCTGAACGACCTGCCGCATGCGGTGCTGCAGTTTTACGTGACCGCGCCCTATCCGTGCAGCTATCTGCCGGGCCGGATGGCGCGCTCGCAAGTCGCCACTCCCAGCCACTTGATCGGCAACGAGTTGTACGCGGACCTGGTGCGGCTCGGCTTCCGCCGCAGCGGCATCTTCACCTACCGGCCCTATTGCGACCATTGCCGCGCCTGCGTCCCGGTACGCGTGCCGGTCGCCGAGTTCCGCGCCTCGCGCAGCCAGCGGCGCGCGTGGGCGAAGCACCGCAAGCTGGAGTCCGCGGTCATGGGGCTGCGCTTTCGGGTCGAGCACTACTCGCTGTACCTGCGCTACCAGGCGAGCCGGCACGCCGGCGGCGGCATGGATCAGGACAGCCGCGACCAGTATTCGCATTTCCTGCTGCAGAGCCGCGTGAGCACGCGGCTGGTGGAGTTCCGCGACGAGGGCAAGCTCGTGGTGGTGTCCATCGTCGACCACCTGGGCGACGGGCTGTCCTCGGTATACACGTTCTACGATCCCGACGCTTGCGGCGCGAGTTTCGGCACTTACAACATCCTGTGGCAGATCGAGCAGTGCCGCGAGTTGTCGTTGCCTTACTTGTACCTCGGCTACTGGATCAAGGACAGCCGCAAGATGTCCTACAAGGCGCGCTTCCAGCCGATCGAAGGTTTCATCGACGGCGCCTGGCGTCGGCTGTCCGCCGAAGAGCTCGATTCCTGATCGGGCGCCGCTGCCGCCGCGGTAAAATGGCGGCATGCTCTATCGCGCCGTCCGGCCGCTCCTGTTCGCGCTCGATCCGGAAACTGCGCATCGCCTGAGCCTCAAATCCCTCGATTGCCTGCGGCGCCTCGGCGCTGGATCCTTCCTCGCCGCAGCAGCGCCGCGAATGCCGGCCCGGGTCATGGGTCTTGAATTTCCCAACCCGGTCGGACTTGCCGCCGGCCTCGACAAGGACGGCGAGCACATCGACGGCCTCGGCGCGCTCGGTTTCGGCTTCCTCGAAGTCGGGGCAGTCACACCGCGCCCGCAGCCCGGCAACCCGAAGCCGCGCCTTTTTCGCCTCCCGGAAGCCGAAGCGCTCATCAATCGCCTCGGATTCAACAGCCTCGGGGTCGACGCATTGGTGGAAAACATCCGCAGCTCAAGCTATCGCGGTGTTCTGGGCGTCAACATCGGAAGGAACTCCGACACGCCGAACGAGCGTGCCGCGGACGATTACATCGGCTGCCTGCGCAAGGTCTATCCGCACGCAGACTTCGTCACCGCGAATATCTCGTCGCCCAACACAAAAAAACTACGGGCTCTGCAGCACGCGGACGAGCTGGATGTGCTTCTCGCCGGCCTGACTGCGGAACGCGACCGCCTCGCGCAGCAGCACGGAAAGCGCGTCCCCCTCGCGGTGAAAATCGCGCCGGACCTGGATGAAGCCGGCGTCGAGGCAGTGGCGGATCGCGTGGCCGCTCGCGGAATCGACGCCGTGATCGCCACCAACACCACGTTGTCGCGCGAAGGCGTCGAGCACCTGCCCGGTGGGCGCGAGCAGGGCGGCCTCTCGGGCGCGCCCCTGAAGGCGCGCGCCACGGCGGTGGTGGCGAAGCTGCGGCGCGCGCTGCCCGAGCGCGTGCCCATCATCGGCGTCGGCGGAATCGCGAGCGCCGCCGACGCCCGCGAAAAGCTCGACGCCGGCGCGAGCCTCGTCCAGCTTTATACGGCGCTCATCTATCGGGGGCCGGGACTGGTAGGCGAGATCGTGCGCGGCCTGGCGGCGCCGGCACACGCGCGATGAGCGAGCTCGTCGAAAAAATCGACGCGCTGCTGCCGCAGACGCAATGCACGAAGTGCGGCTATCCGGCCTGTAGGCCTTACGCTGCGGCGATCGCCGCGGGCGAAGCCGACATCAATCAATGTCCACCGGGCGGCGATCGCGGCATCCGGCGGCTCGCGGCATTGCTGGGGCGCGATTACAAACCGCTCGATCCCCGAAACGGCGTCGAGCGGCCACGCCATGTCGCGGTGATCGACGAGCCGCGCTGCATCGGCTGCACGCTTTGCATCCAGGCTTGCCCGGTGGACGCGATCATCGGCGCGCCGAAGCTCATGCACACGGTCGTGACCGAGCTCTGCTCCGGCTGCGATCTGTGCGTCGCGCCCTGTCCGGTGGATTGCATCGCGATGGTGCCCGCGACGGAGGCGGATGCAATTTGGGACCCAGCGCGCGCCGATGCGGCGCGCGAGCGTTTCGGGCGGCGCGAGGCGCGCCTCGAGCGCAAGCGCAGGGAGCGGATCGAGCGCCTGGCGCGGCGCGCGCTGAGAGCGGGACAGTCCGATCCGCGAGGCGACAGAAAGCGCGCCGCGATCCAGGCGGCAATCGAGCGCGCACGGGCCAAGCGCGCCGCGGTCGCGCCCCGCAACACCGACAACCTGCCTTCCGACGTCCGGGCGAAAATCGCCGCGGTCGACGCCCGCCGCGCGCAGCTGAAGAAGGCGATCGAAGACGCCAAGAAATGAGCCGCGCGTGAACCCGGACAGGCGCCGCAGGATCTTCGAGCGCTTGCGCTCGGCGAACCCGAACCCGGCTACGGAACTTCGTTACCGCACGCCGTTCGAGCTGCTCGTCGCGGTGGTCCTTTCCGCGCAGGCCACGGACAAGAGCGTCAATGTCGCGACCGAAAAGCTCTATCGGAGGGCCCGCACCCCCGAGCAGATGCTCGCCCTCGGCGCGCGGGGCCTGATCGAGCACATCCGCACCATCGGCCTCTTCCGCTCCAAGGCCAAGCATATTCTCGAGACCTGCCGGCTGCTCGTCGAGCGACATGGGGGGCGAGTGCCCGAGTCGCGCGAAGCGCTGGAGGCCCTCCCCGGCGTCGGCAGAAAGACCGCGAACGTCATCCTCAACACCGCCTTCGGGCATCCGACCATCGCCGTGGACACACATATCTTCCGCGTGGCCAATCGCACCGGTATCGCGCCGGGCAAGGACGTGCGCGAGGTCGAAGAAAAGCTTCTCAAGTTCGTGCCCGAGGAATTCCGCAAGAACGCCCACCACTGGCTGATCCTGCACGGGCGCTACGTGTGCAAGGCGCGAAAGCCGGAATGCCCGGTGTGCGTCATCCGGGATTTGTGCGAGTACCGGGGAAAAACGAAAGGCTAGGATTCAGTCTCCGAGTGCGGGATAGCCGGGGCTGCCGTGAGGCACCGCGCGACCATAACGAGATCAGTCTGTCGCTTCCTTTCGAATCAGGCATCGTTCCAGCCCCCGCGCGACCGCCGCCGCGATGCGGCGCTGGGTTTCGGCCGAACGCATTCTCGTTTCCTCGTCCCGGTTGACGATCACCCCCGCCTCGAGCAGAACGGCCGGCGTGCGCGCCGTCTTCAGCACGATGAGGTTGTCGTAGTAGTGGACCCCGTTCGTACGATCGGCGAACGGCTTCGACTCGCCGGGAATCGGGTCGGCGTGATAGAGCGATGGTGCGAAGCCCGCGCGGCGCAAGGCGGCGCCGATCGCCGAGGCGCAGGCGAGGCTCGGCCCGGCCGAGGCGCTCTTGCGCGAAACGAAAAGCGAAAAGCCCGCGTAACGGTCGCAGAAAAGGCGCACTTCACCCTCATTCTCCCAGGCATCGAGGAGATAGGGCTGCACCGAGTCGTGGTGCACCGACAAGAAGAAGTCGGCGTTCGCCGCCGCGGCGGTGCGCTCGCCGAGCCGTGCCATCCGGCCGTCGGCCCCGATCAAGAAGGATTTCAGCCTCCGGCCGCGCAAGGCGGACCCGATCTGCAGCGCAAGCTCGCGGTTGAACTCCAGCTCCGGCCGCCCGCGCGCGCTCATCGCGCCCGGCTCTTCGCTATAGTGTCCAACGTCGATCGCCACGGTCTGCGAGCGTGCCGTGGCGCAGGCGGCGAGGGCGAGCAACAGAAAGATGCGCATGTCCCGATTCTGGGGCAGCGGCAGCAAGGCAGCAAGCGGGCGCAATGTATAAAATGTCTGCCTGTACCGACGCAAAGGTGCTGCAGATGCGCTTCAAAGGCTCCGCTGCCTACGTTTCGACCGACGACCTTACGCTCGCCGTCAACGCCGCGATCACGCTCGAGCGGCCGCTCCTGGTGAAGGGCGAGCCCGGCACCGGCAAGACCATGCTCGCAGTGGAGGTGGCGAAGGCGCTCGGCCTGCCGCTGCTCGAATGGCACATCAAGTCGACCACCAAGGCGCAGCAGGGCCTGTACGAGTACGACGCCGTCAGCCGCTTGCGCGATTCCCAGCTCGGTGATCCGCGCGTGCACGAGATTCGCAACTACATCGTCAAGGGCATGATGTGGCAGGCGTTCACCGCCGAGACGCCGGTGGTGCTTCTGATCGACGAGGTCGACAAGGCGGACATCGAATTCCCGAACGATCTGCTGCGCGAGCTCGACCGCATGGAGTTCTTCGTCTACGAGACGCGCGAGCTCATCAAGGCCAGGCACCGTCCCATCGTCTTCATCACCTCGAACAACGAGAAAGAGCTGCCCGACGCCTTTTTGCGGCGCTGCTTTTTCCATTACATCCGCTTCCCGGACAAGGAAACGATGGAAAGAATCGTCGATGTGCATTTCCCCGGGCTGAAGAAATCGCTGCTGCGCGAAGCGCTCGAAGCATTCTTCGAGGTGCGCGAGGTGCCGGGCCTGAAGAAAAAACCCTCCACCTCGGAGCTCCTCGACTGGCTGAAGCTGCTGCTCGCCGAGGACATCCCCCCCGATGCGCTGAGGAGCAAGGATCGCAAGACCATTATCCCGCCGCTGCACGGCGCGTTGCTCAAGAACGAGCAGGACGTGCATCTGTTCGAGAGATTGATCTTCATGTCGCGGCAACACCGATGAGGTAGCGGTTCCGCACGCCATCGACATGCTCGGGCGATTTTTTATCCACCTCTTGCGGTCGCTGAAATCGGAAAAGGAGGACGTCAATCCGATCTCGGAGTATTTCTTCAACAATCGCGGGCGGTTGATCCATAAATGGCACCACTACTTCGAGATCTACCATCGGCACTTCGCGCGGTTTCGCGGTCGCTCACCGGTCATAGTCGAAATCGGCGTCTTTCATGGCGGGTCTTTGCAGATGTGGCGCAACTACTTCGGCCCCGGGGCGCGCATCATCGGTATCGACATCGATCCCCGCTGCCGGCGGTTCGAAGACGAATCCACCACCATCCTCATCGGCGACCAGTCCGATCGCCGATTCCTCGCCGAAGTGCGCGAGCGGCTGCCCCAAATCGACATCCTGATCGACGATGGCGGACATACCATGACGCAGCAGATCACCACGTTCGATGAGCTGTACCCGCACATCCAGCCGGAGGGGATCTATCTTTGCGAGGACATTCACACCTCGCTCATGGAAGAATACGGCGGAGGTTACCGGCGCGAGGGGACGTTTCTGGAGTACAGCAAGGCGCTCGTCGACCGGCTCTATGGCTGGCATTCACGGGAGCCGAACCGGCTGACCGCGGACGACATGACGCGGACCACGTTTGCGCTCCATTTCTACGACAGCGTTCTCGTCATGGAGAAGCGCCCGATGAAGCCCCCGCAGAGCACCATGACCGGCACACCTTCCTTCTGACGTTCGCTCCATGCTCTCCGGCTTTTTCCTCAAGCTCAAGGACCACAAGGTCCCGGTCTCGATCAAGGAATGGCTGACGCTGCTCGAAGCGATGCAGAAAGGCGTGATCTCGCCTTCCATCGACGAGTTCTACCATCTGTCGCGCACGACGCTCGTCAAGGACGAACAGAATTTCGACAAGTTCGACCGCGCCTTCGGCGAGTTCTTCAACGGCATCGAATCGATCGCGGGAGTGGAATTCGACGTGCCGCTCGAATGGCTGCTGAAGCAGGCCGAGCTGGATCTCACGCCCGAGGAAAAAGCCATGATCGAGTCGCTGGGCGGCTGGGACAAGCTGATGGAGGCTCTGAAAAAGCGCCTCGAGGAGCAGAAAGGCCGCCACCAGGGCGGCAACAAGTGGATCGGCACGGCCGGCACTTCACCCTTCGGGGCCTACGGCTACAGCCCGGAGGGCATCCGCATCGGCCAGGACAAGTCGAGAAATCGCAGCGCGGTGAAGGTGTGGGATGCGCGCGAGTACCGAAATCTGGACGACTCGGTCGAGCTCGGTACCCGCAACATCAAGGTGGCGCTGCGGCGCCTGCGCAAGTTCGCGCGCGAGGGGGCGCCCGAAGAGCTCGATCTCGACACGACCATCGACAAGACGGCGAGGAACGCCGGCTGGCTCGACCTGACCATGCGCCCGGAGCGGCACAACGCGGTCAAGGTGCTCATGTTCCTCGACATCGGCGGCACGATGGACGATCATATCAAGCTGTGCGAGGAGCTCTTCTCGGCGGCGAATACCGAGTTCAAGCGCCTGGAGTACTTCTACTTCCACAACTGCCTCTACGATTACGTCTGGAAGGACAACCGCCGCCGCCGCTCCGAGCGCACGCGTACCCTCGACATCATGCACAAGTACGGGCACGACTATAAGCTCATCTTCGTCGGGGATGCGACGATGAGCCCGTACGAGATCCTGCAGCCGGGCGGCTCGATCGAATACTCGAACGACGAGGCGGGCGCGGTCTGGATGAAGCGCATGCTCGAGGTCTATCCGAGGGCCGTCTGGCTCAACCCCGAGCCCGAGGAGATCTGGTCCTACCGGCAGTCGATCGCGATCCTGCGCGAAATCATGGGCGGTCGCATGTACCCGACCACGATCGACGGGCTTGAGCGCGCCATGCGCGTTCTGGTCAAATAGAACCGACTATGCGGATCGCGCCAATCGCCGGGGTGATGCTTGCTTTTTCCCTGCTCGCGTCCGACGCGCACGGCGCGCGTGCCGGCAAGAAGCAGCTCTGGGGCGCGATCGCCTACAACAGCAAGACGGGCACGTTCGGCTACGCGGTGGATCTCGCGTCGCGGCGCGCGGCGGAAACCGAGGCCTTCCGCCAATGCGGGGATTGCGACGTGATCAAGACCTTTCGCGACACCTGCGGCGCGATCGCCGCGAAGCCCAAGAGGTTTGTCTGGGAAACGGGCGCCTCGCGGGAAATCGCCGAGCGCAAGGCCCTCGGTAAATGCGGCGGCGACGCATGCCAGATCGCGGTGTGGGCGTGCACCACCCAGAAGTGACGGCCGCTTCGCGGCCGTCATCCTGAGCGCAGCGAAGGATCCGCTTTTTCAGCTCTGCCCGGGCGGCGGAGCAGCCTTGAGCACTTCCTCGATCGTGGTCAACCCCATCGCGACCTTCATCGCCCCGCTGATCCTGAGCGGCTTCATGCCCTCCTTGTAGGCCTGCTCGCGGATCCCGGCGACGTCGGCTTCCGCCTGGATCAGCTTTCTGACCGCCGGCGACAGCAGCAGGATCTCGTACAGGCCGACGCGGCCCATGTAGCCGGTATTGCGGCACTCGAGGCAGCCGACCGGCCGGTAGATGTGCGCCGGGCGCTTGGCTTTCCACGGCGCGACGAACTCGTCCCAGCCGACGTCGCCCGTGCGCGCGCCCTCGTATGCGACTTTTTCCTTGCAGTGCTTGCACAGCGTGCGCACCAGGCGCTGCGCCATGACGCCGAGGATGGTCGAGCTGAGCAGGTACGGCGCGGCGCCGAGATCGAGCAGGCGCGTGATCGCGCCCGCGGCGTCGTTCGTGTGCAGCGTCGAGAGTACGAGGTGGCCGGTGAGCGCCGCCTGCACCGCCATCTCCGCAGTCTGGAGGTCGCGAATCTCGCCCACCATGATGATGTCCGGGTCCTGGCGCATGAGCGCCCTCACGCCCTCGGCGAAACCGAGCTCGATTCCCGGCTGCACCTGCATCTGGTTGAAAGCGGGCTCGATCATCTCGATCGGGTCTTCGATCGTGCAGACGTTGACTTCCGGCGTGGCCAGCGTCTTCAGCGTCGAGTAAAGCGTGGTGGTCTTCCCCGAGCCGGTGGGCCCGGTCACGAGGATGATGCCGTTCGGCTGGTCGATCATCTGCTTCCAGCGCGTCTTGTCGTCCTCGGAGAAGCCGAGCTCAACGAAGTCCTTGACGATCACGTCGGGGTCGAAGACGCGCATCACCAGCTTCTCGCCGAAAGCGGTCGGCAGCGTGGAAAGCCGCAGCTCCACTTCCTCGCCGGCGGCGGTGCGCGTCTTGATGCGGCCGTCCTGCGGGCGGCGCTTCTCGACCACGTCCATGCGGCCGAGAATCTTGATGCGCGAGGTCATCGCCGCGGTGACGGGCATGGGGATCTGGTACACCTGGTGCAGCACGCCGTCGATGCGGAAGCGCACGATGCCGAGGTCGCGGCGCGGCTCGATGTGGATGTCGCTCGCGCGTTGATCGAAGGCATACTGCCAGAGCCAATCGACGACGTGAACGACGTGCTGGTCGTTCGCATCGAGCTGGCCCTTCGTCTTGCCCATCTCGACCAGCTGCTCGAAGTTGCCGAGGCCGCTCCGCTGGTCGCCGGCCTGGGCCGCGCCCTTCACCGATTTCGCGAGGTTGTAGAACTCGACCTGGTAACGGCTGATGTCGAGCGGATTGGCGATGACGCGGCGGATCTCCAGCCGCAGCATCTGCTTCAGCTCCTTCTCCCATTCCTTCAGATAAGGCTCGCTCGTCGCAATCACCGTCTCGCGCGAGTTCACCTCGACCGGCAGGATCTTGAAGCGCGCGGCGTAATGATTGGACATCACCTCGGTGACGGCGGAGAAGTTGATCTTGAGCGGATCGATGTGGTAATAATCCATCCCGGTCTGCGCGGCGAGCCACTCGGTCAGCCACTCGAGGGAGACGAGCTTGTGCGGAGGCTTGCGCGAACGCCACTTCTGGTCGGCGACGACCACGAGCGGGTGGTGATCGGCGCCGCGCAATCTGCGGTCGGCGATGAGCTTGTCGGCCTCGGGCTTGAGGACGACGCCGTCCGCCACGAGCCCCTGGAGCACCTCGGAGAGCGCCAGGCGGTGTTCCTGTACGGCTTCGGCCGCGGTCTGCATGGAATCAATATAGCGAGCGGCCATGGGGCGGGCAAGTGCTTTGACATCGCCGTCCATCTGCGCGATGCTAGCGCCTCCAAAAACCCGAGCTTTCGGAGAATCCCGTGATCAAAGTCGGCGACAAACTTCCCGACGGCAAGCTTTCCGAATCGACCGAGTTCGACGCCGCGGCGGGCTGTCCGATCAATCCCTACGACATCAGCGTCGCCGAGGCGGCGAAAGGCAAAAGGATCGTGATCTTCGCCCTGCCCGGCGCCTACACGCCGACCTGCTCGGCGAAGCACGTTCCGAGCTACGTGAGAAATTACGACAAGCTCAAGGCGAAAAAGGTGGACGAAATCTGGTGCGTCGCCACGAACGACGCCTTCGTCATGGCCGCCTGGGGCCGCGACCAGAGGACGGGCGGCAAGATCCGCATGCTCGGCGACGGCAGCGGAGAATGGACGAAGAAGCTCGGCCTCGAGCTCGACCTCATCGCGCGCAACATGGGCGTGCGCTCGCAGCGCTACTCGATGCTCGTGGAAAACGGCGTCGTCAAGAAGCTCAACATCGAGGCGCCCGGGAAATACGAAGTGAGCGGCGCCGAGACGATGCTCGCGCAGATGTAAGCGGCGCCGCGGGTCGGCGGCCGCCCGCCCGACAGGCGCACGCTGCTGGGCGGATTCCGGCGCCTGCCTACTTGCTCGACGCGCGGATGTGGCCGCGAATCTCGCCGCCCGGGTTCAGCGGCGTGGCGTGCACGTTCGCGTACGCGACGCCGGCGCGGATGGCGGCGATCACTTTGTCGAGTTCGCCCGCGGCGATCTGCTGGCTCGCTGTGCCGGCAGCGACGACTTCCGCCGGTGTGATGTGACCGTTTACGGTCCCGGATTGCGGGCACACCGGCGTAACGTCTCTCACATGGCCAGCGGGCGCAGGCGTAGTCACCGTCTGGCATAGCCAGATGACGATGCTGCCCGCAACGGCAGGCTGCCCGAAGTGGATGTGCGACTGCTGCACGGTGCCCACGAGGCCATCGTACGAAAGCTCGTAGTCAATTGCATCGTCGTCGCGGCTGATCATCGCCTTGAAGCTGCCGCTCGCCGGCGTCGATACGGAAGGCACTTCCTGGTAGCCGGTCAGTTCGGCCTGAATGGCCTCCGCGCTTGCGAGCGCGGGAGCGCCCCAAGCAAGAACTAAAGTGGAGAGGATGGAGAACTTTCTCATGTGCTTA
>WNGN01004777.1_pt1 | contig 17857 bp, 19 predicted proteins | sample 5400561 | NCBI WGS metagenome assembly WNGN01 (sample SAMN13153379, study PRJNA577476) | soil metagenome | isolation source: 115 cm soil or saprolite under Garry oak tree replicate 2 | place: USA:California | collected 2016-06-15
TCATGGGATAGGGCTGGTCATCGTTACACCAGTCGCAAAGATAACGGATGCCTTCTTCGGCCAACAGATCAGGAGTGATAAACGTTTCTGCCAGGGCGGGGCCTAACCATCCTTCGGGAGCCTTTCCAACCGTCTTGGTAATGGTTTGAATCGTCTCCCGGATCACCTTTCTCTCGTCTTCTTCTGATAATCCGTTGAGCAGGCGAGAATTGGTTATGCCGTGCCCCAGAAATTCCCAGTTCCTCTTCTTCCCCTCTTCTACGATGATTGGATAGTGCTCGCACACCGATGAATTGAGAGTCACGCTTCCCCGCATTCCGTACTTGTCCAGCGCTTCCATGAGCCTCCAGATCCCCACCCGCGGGCCGTAGTCTCGCCAAGCGTAGTCAAGAATATCGGGAACAAGATTCGACGGGTACATAGACGTCGAAGGAATTTCAAACTCATAGTGTTCGATGTTAGGGATGACCCACACTGCCACCCTCGCATCGTTTGGCCATTTGATGGGTGGTCTTTTTATAATCGGAGAGTAGTCGAACCTATAGTGATCCATAAGGCACCTCCTTGCGGTTAAACTTATTTTGGGAAGTTAAGCTCTCTCAGCCTCCTCGAATCAAGCTCTACTTCCGTGCCCGGCGAAGCATCGCACTTGGTGTGGCCCAGTCTTCGGTATTGAGTTCTGGCGAGTTGACCAGAAAGGTATAATCCCCGATCCTGTTGTAAAAATCGACATTGGAATGGAAGTCCCGTTGTAAGTCCGCAAAGACAATTCCCGTCAGATCAGGAGCTGTGCCGCCAGCATTGTCGGAGACTCCTGTGTCCCCCCAGATAAAAAGAAGATACTTCCACAGCTTTCCTCCCATATCCCAAATATCGGCCTGTTCAGTTATGAGATAGATGGGATCAAAGTATACCCGCTTCTTGCTATAATTGGCCCCTGGAAGGTGAGGAACTCCATCTAGGAGCAACATTTCAGGCCGCAACTCCCAGGTGGTACGGGGAAATTTGTCGGGAAACGGAGGAAAGACAAAGTCTTCCCTTTTGGCCTCCTTCGCCCTTGTCCCTACGTTGCTCGGCGAGGGGCCGAGCATGGGTTTGCGGCCCGCGAGATTCCATGACCAGGTGAGCACCGGATCATTCTGGATGTCAAAGTCCGATGCGTAATGGACAGCATAGGGCCCTGTAGGCTCGAATCTCTGGCTGGAAGGAACGCGCCGAGTTCGCCTGAGGGTCGGGATGTAGAGGTCTGTGTCGGGAAGCCTTGAGGCGTCGTAATGAACAGTGGTTAACACTGCTAGACCGTAACTATCAAAGGGTTTGTGCAAGGATAACAGAACCCGATGAAGCTCGTCTTTATATTGGGACACAACTGGTTTGGGATCGACCACTAAGCGTCCCACAGTTTGAATCTGCATGAAAATGGCTTCGTCTTTTCGGACTAGAACGCCGTTGGTGTCTATATGGCTGGTGGTTGAAATCACTCTTACATTGTCATAGCGGCGCGGGCTAAATTTATAACTCCAGATGGCTTCAAGGGCACTCTTTGGTTCAGGGAACGGGGCGCCGCCGATCCACGGTCCGCCGCTCTTGTGCCAGAGCTGCCCGCTCTTGTCCAGGACCGCCTGACCGTTATGGCGCAAGGTAGCATCTAACCAAAACTTGGGCTGCTTAGCCTCGGGTCTTGTTGTTGTCTCCGCTATCTTGATTTGAGCTCCCCGCTGCAGCTCTACGACCAAACCTTCAGTGGCGATGTCTTTGATCAGCTCCACGTTTTCTTTCGTTATGATCATTCCCGGTTTAACTTTGCCTTTCGTGTATTTCTCGATAGACAGAACTTCCTCGGGATAGGCAGCCTCAACCGTTTTACCGGCGTCTATTAACGAAAGCACTGGCTGTAGGAGGCCTGCTCCCATAAACACGCCGGTTTTCTTTAAAAAATCTCGTCTTGTCCAATAATCAAAATAACTTAGTTCTTTATAGTTCCGTTCTTTCATATTTATCTCCTTCTACCCTAAATTCCGTGCAGCGACTCAGAACCCATACGTAAAACGGAAAAACGGCCCGTTGACAAAGTTCAAGTTACTGCCGAAGCGAGAACCCCTTTTTTCTGCTCCGCCAAACTTATTATAAAAGAGATCCAGCCGGACATTGTTCCCAACTTCCCAGTGCACCCCAGGCTGCAACCAGTGAGCATCGTCGGTGTCGAAGAGACCAAAGAATTCAAGAGAAACCCGCTTCTCAAGAAGAGGCTGTTGAAAGAAAACTGTAAAAATATGAACGTTGCTGTCCACCTTTGCCCCCGTGGCATCCGTCAAACCGGCTTTTTTGCCCCCCGTATAAGTTTCAAAGAACTGAAAGCCGATGGTCATAGAATCCAATCCTGGGATTAAATAGGTCGGGCGGTCCACTGCCAAAACGGTCTTCCACACAGATCGGTCGACGATCTTCACCGGAGTCCCAGCGGTATTGCTCGCAAACGGACCGTTCGGCGTAATTGTAGTCTCGGCCCGCAGGACGGCTCCTGCCCAGGTCCAATTGTAGTTCGCGGATCCGCCCACAATGTAGATCCGGGGATGCTCGCCCTTAAGAATTATACAAGGCGTAGCAGGCGGCAAGACTGGAAATAAACATCCGGGTAGGTTGACTCCTTGCGAGAGCCCAATCGCATCGTCGTTCGGCTTGGTGACAAAATTCAAAGAAAACTGCACTGGTTCTAGGCTGCCCGTGATTCGCCCGCCAACAGTCGGCTCGCCTTGATTTACCCTATTGCGAACCTTTAGAAATGCCGGCACAACGTTAAACGGGGATCCTTGCGGTGGCAGTAGGGTCGGCACCACGAGTCCGGGATTCAAGATAAACTCAGCGGTAAGATCCGGAATCGTTTCGTTCGGTATGGTATAGTCGGCGCGGGCAAACCACTGGGGGATACGAACCCTGTCGAACTCCTCAAAGATCCGGTCGGTAGACAAATTCTGACTTAGCTCCAATGGATTGATAGTATCCAGAACCCGGAGACCTAGCGCTTCTCCCCAGGCGATCTGTTGTTTACCGAGTCGAACCCACCAATTCCCGCTCCGGTAGTCGGTGTACGCCTGCCACATTTCCGCCTTGAAATCGTTTCCGCCGCCGCGAAGCATCCAGCCGCTACCGGCAAACGGCGTCGGCAAAGATTCATACTGCCGAAAGTGATTATCGGCGATCTTAGTCATATCGAAGAACAGGCGAGGCTCGAAGGTAGCGCTCCAGTTCTCGTTGAATTTCCCGAAGATATTGACATCGAGCAGCTGACGCATGAGGAGGAAATCGGGTTTTCCGCCCCTCTTCTGCAATCCCGGCGAACATTTAAACGGACCCACAATGAAACTAAGACAAGCAAAGTTATTGGGGTTTGCGTGTTCCGTCGGGGTGTCGACCGTATACTGATAGAACCCAGTGATCTCGAAAGGTCCAACATTGAACTGACCCCAGGCCGTCGATCGGATTGCCACCGCAAAAAAGATCAACAGCATCGAACTTAAAAACTTTCCTCGTCGCATAGTCCACCTCCCGTTAGTCGGTAAACTCTCCATTGCGCCGTTGCCGGCGCTGATTTCCTCGTTTGCAATGCTTAGCGGCGGCGCTCGAAAAACAATCCCTTCTGAATAAACTTCGGTTGCAAAATCAGCATGAACGCTGACTGGAAAAACAGGGCCAAGATGACATGTGCCATCATGACCGCTGAAAGCAGCAGTCCCATCTCGGCTTGGAAGCGAAGACTCGACATGAAATACCATAGGATGATACCCACCACCATCGTAGTCGCTGTGAAAAATATCGCCTTACCGGTCGTAAAGATCGAGGCAGGAATAAGCTTGGAGTAGTCCGGATTAATTCGGTACTCTTCGCACATACGGCTCATGAGGTAGATGTTGTAGTCGATGCCGATTCCCATGCCCACTGCGCCGATCGGGAGGGTGTTCACGTCCAGACCGATCTCCAAGTGATACATGATGGCAGACGTAATGAGATACGCTGTGTTCGATATCACGGCAAGAAGCAATCCTGCGGTAAAGGAACGATAGATGAAGGTTGTTACGGCAAAAATCACGAGGGAAATCAGAATGACCGTGAGAGTCTCCAGCCGTCCAATCGTGTCGTTGAGTGCGCCGAGAAGTCCGATGGTCCCTGAGGCTAGGCGGACTGTGAAATTTCCCACTCCGCCATTTTGACTCCCGTCGGCGAAGCTGGAGGCTCTTCGTAGCGCGCGCTCCACGGTGGGACCACGGTGATCTTTGTACCACACCGTCACATTTCCGGCGGCATAATCCCTGGTAAACAACCTGTCGAAGTCTCCTGGACTGGCTCCTGTCATGGACAATTGGAAGATCATGGCAGAATCCACATCATTGTCGGGTATGACACCCCATTTCGGAAAACCTCCGTGGAAAAGACGGTTGACCTGTGACACCTGGTCCGAGAAAGAAAAGGTCGCGCCGACTTCAGGATCAAGTTCCATGTAACGCTGAAAGCGCTGCATTAGGTTAAGTCCGTTACTTGTCTTGATACTTTCGGGCTTGCCTTCCACCACAACTTGAAGAACGTCAAACCCTGCAAAGCGCTCATTGATCTTACGTATTGCCGTGTTGTAAGGAGAATCGGGCCACAAAAGCGGTGTGCCTGGATTCACGTCGCCGATGCCCCGATTGAAGGCCCACCAGCCGGATACGCCAGTCACGACAAGAAAAACACCGCAGGTCGCAATCGACCACTGAGGCGTGGAAGAGAAGACAGAGATAAAGCTGAAAATCCGATAAAGTAGCCCGCCCTTTCGCTCGGAAGTCAGGACAACTTTTCCAACATTTTTCGGCGGCGGCAGATACGATAGTAAGAGAAAAGTGAGCACGACTGCCGTAATGACCAAGGACAGAGACCAAAGACCGCAGACATAGGCAAGCTTCTCGATGAGTCGGATGGGAGCAATGGCAATAATAAATAAACCTGCGGCATCGCAAATGATTCCGACGACACCAGGAGGGAAGAGAGAGATCAAAGAATCCACGCTGGCTTTCCTTACGTCGCCCACCTCGTTGTAGATTTCAAAATAGCGCTCGCACATTTGCACCGAATGGCTCAGGGCTCGTGCGACCAATAGAACCGGCACCACGATAATCAAAGGATCGAGGTTATAACCCAATAGGCCCGCGAACCCGAAACCCCAAATGGCACTGACAACGGCAACTATCAGAGGAGTGACTACTCCTACGATGTTGCGAAAATGGAGCACGAGAAAACACCCCATGGCGACTAGTCCAAGACCGAAGATAAAATACATCTCTTGTTGGTAATGATAGACCCAGCCGGTAAGCATCGGGTGGCCCGCGGCATGGATCTCGTGGTTCTGATCCTGCAATTTTTTGACGATATCATTGACCCCATTAAAGATAACGTTGTAATCCGTCAGCCGTTCGATAAAAGTGGCCTGAACCAGGGCCGCGTCCTCTCGAAATGAAACTAGAGTTCCCGCCACGCCGCCTGTGGAGCGCACCTTGTCGCGTAGCTTTACGACTTCTTCCGTTGTGTTTGGCACGGGCCCTACCAAAAGATTGGTAGCTTGAATTCCCCCGACGGTGGCTTCGACGTGCTTGGCTTTACGAGAAGCGATGGAGAGAATTTGATCGTGGTCAACGCCTGGGATCAAGTCGACTAGTCTCGTTGCCTCCTGAATTTTTTGCAGCGTGCGCGGGTTGTAGATCGTTCCTCTCTTGACTTCGATGACGAGGGACACTGTAAAAGGAGAACCAAAGGTGGGATACTTCTCAAATATCTTAACGTATGGATGATTCCTGGGAAGCAGATCAGAGAAATGGGTGGAAATCTCAAGATGTTTCACTTCCCAAGCGAAAAAGACCGTTAGAAGGGTAACAACAATCGTTGCACCCAGCCGATAATCGTAAAGCCAGTCCGCCCAGCGGTTCATGGCGCTTTTCTCTCCTCAACGCTGTCTAGCGCCAATAGTTGAGTCGCCCCTGCCTGCCCCACAACGATTGCCTCGCTGCTTTTGAGAGCTACTCCGCTTAGCCATTGATCTCGTGCCTTTAGATCCACCGGCTTCCAATTAAATCCTCCATCGTGGCTCACAAAGATCACTCCGTCGCCGACGATGACACCGCGGTCACCGTCAAGCTCCACATCGTAAAGATCATGATTTGTTTTAAGCTCTGCCGAAACCCAATGCTGCCCCCCGTCTCTCGTTACGATCAGTTTCCCCGCCTGGCCCAATGTCCAACCACGAAGGGGATCCAGGAATTTAACCGCGTAAAGCTGCGGCAGGTTACTACCATATCGCTGAGCAGTCCACGTCTTTCCTCCATCCTTGGTGTTCAGGACCAATCCGAACTCACCGACTACCCAGCCGACTTCGGGAGAGCTGAAATAGACGGCGTTTAGATTCGGTTCCACATAGCCGCCTTCTTTTACAATCCGTTCAATCAGCTTATCCCATTTGAGGTCATGCTTGCGCCAACTCCGACCCCCATCGGAAGTGGAAAGCAATGTCCCGAATGCCCCCACAACAAACACCTGCGTCGGACTTAGAGCATAGACACCCAACAGCTGGTCCTTAGTACCGGAATTCTGCGTCTGCCAAGTAACGCCGCCGTCGAGGGTGGCGAGCAAGGTGCCGCCGCTTCCGGCGATAAATCCATGCTCATGATCCGCAAAGGATACCGCGGATAGAGTCTCAGTGGTTCCACTCGGGCGACGTTGCCAAGTTTTGCCGCCGTCCTTGGTGAGTAGAATGATTCCGAATTTTCCCACGGCCACTTTATTACCCTCATGGCGACCGTCGATGGCAAGTAAATCATCATGGACCGTTAACATCTTTTCTTGGATTTGCAGGGACTGTCGATGACCTATATAGCTCGCCAGAAAATACCAACCCAGCAACCCTACAAAGGTTGCCAACAACACCACCCCGGTCAGCACGCGTTTCCGTTCTCCCATCCGAAAACCCAGTCAATTATTCAAGGCTCTTTTGATTGCCAATCTCTTGGTTCCTAACCCCGCGACGCTTTGTAATTGCGGCGGAAGGCTTTTTCCGGTCCAGAATTGGCTCTACTAATTTGTTCCGCTAAAAGTCGCGTCTCCTTTAACAAAACCGGCGCGATGGATTTACTCACAGTGGGTGTCAGCCGGTCGGCGGGGCCAAGCACTGATATGACCCCAAGAACTTTCCTATTTGAGTCAAAAACAGGAGCCGCTATCGAGCAGGTATTTGGAAATCTTTCGCCCCGACTTACGGTGAACCCGTTGCGCCGACACTTATTTAACTCCCTCTCTAACAAAATCCGATTGGTTATAGTTCGTTCCGTGAGACGTTGCAGACGAGGAAACCTCAGCAACTTCTTGTATCTCTCAGGATCTAAGTACGCTAAGATCACCCTCCCGCTGGCGCCTGCATGTAAAGGGGCCGAGGCTCCAAGCTCAAATCTCGTACTGGTAACGTTAGCGCTGACGACTTGATCTATGACGACCGTCTGGTCACCCATCAAAATCGAAAATGTAACGGTCTCACCCGTAACATCACGCAGTCTTTCGAGCACGGGTCGTACCACCGCTAAGAGCTCAAAGTTCCGTCGGTAACAGTTCTCCCACCACAACACACGACTCCCTAAGATAAAAGCGCCAGCCCCGTCCCTAGCTGCTAAATCGTGGGATTCCAGGACACGAAGGATCCTTAGGGCGGTTGTTTTGTTTAACGCTGCCGCTTCTATGACGTCCTTAAGCCTCACACCTCGGTTGGATTTTGCCAGCAATTCGACAACGCGGACCGCCTTGTCGAGAACTTTTATCTGCATTCCGGGCATCGAAGGATCTACGCGTCAAGACGCATCGCCATACATGTCTTTCGACTTCCTGCGGGTCCAAGTTTCTCATTGTAAATCGGTTGTTGTACCATTTGAATTGGCAAATACTACGAGTAAGAAACGTTGTCAACGGTTTTTTGACGTTATGAATTCAAGTGTATCGACTCGGACAAAAAGCAGGAAACGAAACTTCCTAATAATGAACGAATAGAGTAGAGTGAAATAATGACTCTTGGTCATTACCGATAGCTGATGACCCACTAAGTTTGCGCAGAGCGCGAGGCGTTGCTTGAAGGAATAGCGCTCCAATTCTAGCTTCAGGAAAGGCTAAAATAGTGAGCAGACTGGGTTTCATTACGCGGTCACGCAGAGTTTTGGGACTGAAAGGAACCTCAATCCTGTTGGTAGCTTTTTGCCTTTGCGCTATATCTCCTCAGCTCTACGCCTTTCTGACAATTCCCCCACGAGTTCGTTTCACTGGAGTGCTTCTCCCGATGAAAGACCAAAGTCGGAAGGGCTTGCTGGAAAATCTTGATGTCATTATTGGAAAAGAAAGGTTGACCTTCCTGCTTGACAAAATGGAGATTGTCGGAAACGTTGGCCTCAATAGAGCTACCCTTCAACGCATCTTTCCTCCTTTAGTACATTTCGTTGGTCCCGATGACCTGATTCGTCGTTTGAAGAGCCCAAAGGTCTTAGATAAGGTTCTCACAATTGAGGGTCTTCTTTACACGAGCTCGAGGACGATTTTTCTTATAGGAATGGAAGTGGATGAGGACGAAGAGGCTGACACAAACTAAAATGTCGAGCGGTCGTGCTGCTTTTCGCAACCTCAAATCACGCGACGTTAACCCGATAGCAAGAAGAATTTTTAGATCACTCTTTTGGAACATAGAGGATGCCAGGATTGGACTGAATTCTCCATCAGTCTAGCCTTGCGGCATTTCACATCGACCGTGTTCAGTCGGTTTGACGGGATACGTCTCGGACATGCTGTCCGACGATTTCTCATAAAGCAGACGGAGAGGGAGACTGCCAAGTTCTGATTCGTCTGCTTTTCTGACGGAGTCCCGTGTAGCAACTTCGTAGCATGAATGAGCTGGAATGAAATGAAGTCGGGGGAGATGACAGCCATAAGCCCTGCGCCGGAGCGGGAGCGGAAAGTCCAAAATTAGGCACCGTAGGACAAATGTTGTCTAAGAATATGCTCTCCTTCTTTATGAAGTCGCTCGGGTTCCTCGCTCTAACAGCTTTCGTTGTCGCTCACAACTGTGTGATCGCTGGGGCCGCGGAAACTCTCAGGTTGGGATTTTCGGGAGCGAGCGCAACCCAGTTGGCGGGTTACCTGGCCGTGGAGCAGAAGTTGTTCGATATTTACGGGGGCAGGCGCTGAGTGCATACTTGAAGGGCGTGGAGGTTCGGATCATTAGCGGGCTGGTCAATACCGTTCCTTTTCAACTTTGGGCTCGGCCGGAGTTTTCTCAGCTAAAGGATCTCAAAGGAAAGCTGATCGCAAACACTCCGGCAGGCACGTCTCTGAACTTAGCCACCAGCATTTTGCTCATGCGAGCCGGACTCGATCCGGTGAAGGACGTGAAGCTGATAGCGTTTGGTCGTATACAACTCGTTTCGCGGGCGCTGCTCGGCGGCGTGGTGGATGCCGCGCTCCTATCATCGCCCGATACCATCGAAGCAAGAAGATCCGGACTGCACATGTTAATGGACCTGGCCACTCAGCGCATCGCTTGCCCTTTCACTTCGGTGGTTACCACCAGGGCGGTGTTGGAAAAGTCCCCAGCATCACTGGATCGATTTCTAAGAGGGATTCTTCACGGGATCAAACTTGCTTTGACCAACCCAGATATGGCAAAAAAGACACTGGGCCGAAACATGCGACTGACCGACCCGGAAGCGCTCGAGGAAACCTATCAGCGGGCTGTCGCCGTCTACGAGCGTCTACCCATTGTCCCTAAAGACGCCATCGACACGGTGATCAAGCTTTCGACCGAACCCCCTGGTCGCAACCCGTTCGGTGTGTTGGATATGAGCATTGTCGAGCGGCTCGATAAGGAAGGGTTTGTTAGGGCTCTTTATTCGGCGAAGTAAGAAACCGTCAGGAGGTTGCCATGGCAGATATCAGAGGGGTTGGAAAAAAAATCACCTACAGCGAAGATAATCCTGTCACCGCATCGCTGGAGGAGTTCCGTAAGCAGCGCAATGCAGTGAAGCGCGAGCCCAAAGACGACGCGGAGCGGGAGCGTTTAGCCCGCTGGCTCGGTCATCGCGGCCGCGATGAACTGGAAAGCACCGTCGGGTCCGCTTGCTACGCCTGTTCTCACTTCGAAATGGATTCCGAGTGGCGTTATTTTCTTGCGGACCATATCGGCACCGAGGCTGGCCACGGCTGGGGCTATATCCGGCAGGCCAACGCCATCGATTCACGCCGCGACCATGCTCGACCCGACCCCGACTTCGAGCGCCAATATGGCCTCCTCCCACGTGTCGAGCACCACCAATTAATGCAGCGGGATTTTCTCAGCTATATTTTCTCCGGCAACCTGTGGCCGTACGGCCATTGCACGGCGGTTACCATCCAGAGCATTCAAATCACGACGCCGAAGGTGCTCGACTTCGAAGAGCGCGTGGTTCATGCGGAGGAGCGCAGCCATCACGATGCGATTTTACAGAAGATTCACGACCATGTCTGGGCGCTGATCGAGGAATACGGTGAAGGGCCTATCCGGCGCAAGATCGCCGAGATCGACGCCAAGGCTCTAAACAGCCGCCCCCGCACGATCTTCGATCCGCCGCGCAGAGAGTTCCTGCGTAAGTATTTTAACGTTCCCCTAGAGAATGTCCGGAAATTCCCCGAGTGGAGGGAATATCTCTATCTCAATGTGCTCGGCTTTCCTCCCGAGCCGGTTTACATCGAGAATTGGCCCGCAGAAATCCCCCAGCCAAAAGCGGGGCTGTAAGACGCATCGGAGGGTTGGGGGTTCAAATCCCTTCGGGAGCGCCAACAGCTATTTGGTGAATGCAGTTGGAGGGAATGATGGATAACTCAAATGCTGACATTGAGGGTAAGCTTGTGAGCGCTGAGTATCTAAATTCTTCTATGCTCTGCTATCCGTTGCAGCCGTGGATGAGTCTCGTCATCTAAGTGCGGTTGGCGTGGTTGCTCAGCGAGGCGTTCAAATAATTTACGGAAGGACGATACGTGGCGAAGAAAATTCTTGTAGTTGAAGACGAAAAGGACTCCCGTTTCGTTCTAGTTTGCCAGCTGCGGTTCATCGGTTATGAGGTAGTTGAGGCAGAGACAGCCGCCCAGTCGCTGGAACGAGCACTCGCAGAAAAGCCTGATCTTATTATGATGGACCTTGCCATGCCTGGAGTGACGGGGATTGACGCAGCGAGGATGCTCAAAGAGAACCCCGCCACTGCGCATATACCTGTCGTCGCTTATACGGCCTGGGACCATACCCGATGGAGGCAGCCAGCTCTCGAAGCAGGAATGGTAGAATATTTAGTTAAACCTGCTCTGCCCGAGGTGCTGAAAGCGACGATTGAAAAATATACCGCACGTTAAAAGCGGCAAGTCTTGGAGTAGCGGTTACGTCGGCGCCGGAATTCCCTCTTGACTCGGGGCAACCCCGCTATGGGACGCATTCACAGGGTGCCTAACGGACGGGAAGCTCGTGTCCACGCGAGCACTGATCACGAAAGCTACGGCGTTTCATGAGTGAATCTAGCTTGAAATGCATTGACGTCGTGGCGGGACTCATATGGCAGCAGCAACGATTACTCGTGTGCCAGCGTCGTCCCAACCAGCCGTTTCCTTTGAAGTGGGAGTTCCCGGGCGGAAAAGTGGAGCAGGGCGAATCGAGCGTCGACGCCTTAAAAAGAGAATTAAGGGAAGAATTAGATATCGAAGTCCAGCAATCGAGCGAGATCTTCAATCATACTCATGTGTACTCAGGTGTTTCAGAGGTCAACCTGAGATTCTTTCAAATCCACGAATATGGCGGACAAATTAAAAATGTCGTCTTTTACCAAATATCCTGGGTTGGACTTAAGCAGCTCACCCAGCTTGATTTTCTGGAGGGAGATCTTCTTCTAATTCGGAGACTGCAGAATAGCGAAGGAATAGAACTCCTATCCTGAGAAGATCTCGGTGGAAGCTCCATGGTTTGTATAGAATTGGCTCGTTTGACATAAAATTGCCGTGAGGCTATTCTGTGGCGACTTTATTCACGCAAACATATGATAATACGCCGTTGGCTGTTTGTTTGCCTCCTCGTTATCGGAGTAGCTGCGCTTCCCTTCGGCGTCATGGCGGACGTTTACGTTTACAAAGATAGGCAGGGCGTGCTCAACTTCACTAACGTTCCGACTCACACGGGATATCGACGAGTCATCAAGGATAACAATGGACAAAGTCCGAGTTCGGTTGTCTCGGCGAATTCGTACGAGGGGCTGATTCAGTCCGCGTCCGACCGTTACCGCATCGATCCCGATCTGATTCGCGCCGTGATCAAGGCCGAGTCAAATTTCAATTCGATCGCGCGATCCAACAAAGGCGCGATGGGGTTAATGCAACTCATGCCCGAGACCGCACGGCTTCACAATGTCGGCGATGTCATGGATCCAAGCGATAATATCGATGGTGGAGTCCGCCATCTGAAATTGTTACTGGGCCGATACCAAGGTGATGTGGAACTGAGCCTTGCCGCTTACAACGCGGGCGTCAATGCCGTCGAAAAGTATGGAGGAATCCCGCCGTTTGGTGAGACAAAAGATTATATCCGGCGAGTGCTGCGTTACTACGATACGTATCGAGGAAACGGCTTCCAAGTCATTCAGCAAGTTCAGCGATACACCGATCGATAACCGACGCGTATCTATCCCTATTTTCCGTGGTTTGGACACTTCCAAATCTTTTAAGTTTAATTCGCATCCTGATCATTCCCGTCCTTGTCTATTTGCTTAGCTACCCGGATCGCCTGTCCGGCCTGCTGGCGGCTCTCTTGTTCCTATTGGCGTCGATAACGGATTATTTTGATGGATATTTAGCCCGGCGGAACCGGAGTGTTTCCGACGTGGGCAAAATCCTCGATCCACTGGCAGACAAGCTCATGATTGCGTCGGCGCTGATCATGTTGGCGGCTCTTGATCGACCGGATGAGCCGGGCGTGCCGGCATGGTTGGTTGTAGTGATCATCGCGCGCGAGATTGCGGTAACCGTCATACGCGGGATTGCTCTGACCGAAGGTATTGTCATGCAGGCCGAAACGCTCGGGAAGTATAAATTTATCCTTCAAGCATTTGCCGTGGTAGCGCTGCTGATTCACTATAACTACTGGGGCGTTGATTTCTTCGCGGCTGGAATGTACTTCCTGGCATTGTCGACCATACTCGCGTTGTGGTCCGGGGTTAGTTACTATGGTCAGTTTTTTCGGCTTCGGCAGGCGAGAATCGGCGAGAGTTGATCCACTCGAAATTGACAAAGGCAATCGATTTATATAGTAATCGTAATCAAGCGGGTGTAGCTCAGTTGGCTAGAGCGTATGCTTGCCAAGCATAAGGTCGGGAGTTCGACCCTCCTCACCCGCTCCAACTTTTAAGCCTCCGATTTCTCGGGGGCTTTTTCTTTTCTGGTGGAGTAGGGGAGTTGCTGACATCGGCGGCAGGTTTCACTAAGGTTGCACTTTTTTGGATCTGAGACTCGACAAAATCGCGGTTGTCATCGGCCTCTTTAATGTACTTCGCGTAGTCTGTTTCTAGCGTCTTAATGCTGTCACCTGTCTGACTCAAAATGAACCCTGACTTCGGACCGATCGAGTAAAGAAAGCTCACGTAGCTATGCCGCGTATTGTAAAACGGCCGCAGTCGGATCTTATTCGCCCTGAGAATTGGCACCCACTCGCGCTTATAAAAATTTGCTCGATCGGTGTACCTTCCGGCGTGGTAAACAGAAAGTCATCCGGACTCACGTTCAGCGGCGCCAGGTTTTCCTCGCTTAGTACCCTTACCACGTTATCGCGGAGGTGGATCTCTCGATTGCTTCTGACGGTTTTCGTACCGCCCTGATGTCCCTGCACAGTGCTTTTGTGAATGCCCGCGGTGGCGTACCGAAGATCCACGTCCTCGCGCCTGAGTGCTATGGCTTTGCTTGGGCGGCTGCCCTGCCAAAACTGAAAGAAGACGCATCGGTAGTAGTGCCGGCGCCGTTTGCTCGGGCTGGTGCGAAAGGCTTCTAGGATTATTTTCCGCTCTTCTGGCTTATAGGGGTCAATGCTCGGCTTACTGTCCGTGATCGATAGCGGTTTGAAGAAGTCGCGGTCAAAGAGATCGAGCGTGATAAAGCCATCGATTCGGGCGTCCCGGAGCATAGCGCGCAAACAACTGTGGATGAGCCGTTGATGCTTCGGGCCTTGAATCCCTTAGCTTTTAGCTTGTTCTGCAGGGTCTGTAGGTGGGCACGTTGAGAAATCCCAACGCGATCTTGCCGAAGGCCTGCTGTTCGATCCTGGTCTTTAGGATGTGGCGCTTGATTGCCTCGTAATCTTTTACCCGGTGGGCTCTGTGGCGCCCTTCCTGTTTTTAATCCACCATTTGTAATACGTTTCGACCGTCACATGAGCAGGGGAGAGCTGTTCGACGGGCCGAAAGAGATGCGCTTTATTGCCCTTGGACATACCGTCGCTCGAAGACAGAGCATCGTTTGAAGCACTTAATTATTGGCTTAGGAACGGGCTTAGGAGTGCGGAATTCTCAAGGCTCAGGAGATGCCCCCGGTGTCAGAAGTTTACGACAATTCGTGTCGGGCTTTTCCAACCGCGCGCTCGGGATTGTCGGATTAAAAGTACGTTGACAGTTCCTTAAACGTTCCTGCCCTTGCGCTCTTTGTGGATCTCTCGCGCCGGAAATATGGACATCGAAGGCCAAAAGCAGATGATGGCTCTCGAAGTACGTCAGCGCGTCGCTGATTGTTGAGGAGGCACAACAATTGCACTTGCTCCGCCCTCGAGGGCCGTAGAACAGGAGGAATACGGACAGTCCAAATCGGTCATAAAAACTAATTTGTCCGGGAGCGATCATCAGAAAGGTTTCCGGGAGCTGACAATGGATTGGCGCAAAAGCATTGAGAGCTTACCGCCTGTTATCATACAGCCTTTGGCGAGGGTCGCTTTGGTGGCGTTGGATTGTTTAGTGATCATCCTCTGTGTTGTGCGGCTCTTTTTATGGGGTCGCGCCGCTCGATTTGTCGATGAAGTGTTGGAAGGGGCGTTCATGGATTAAAAAAGTAATGGATTCATTAATTATGGCAATCAATTAATTAGGAGCTGCAGTGAGCTGTTAAATGATCATCGCCTGCGAGGTTTAAGGGCGGGTTTTCGGAAAAGGAATTCTTTAAACATGCCAGCCGGCAAGGGATCCCCACCCCCGGGCTAGGGGACCCACTGCAGAGCCCTGAAAACACTGCGTACCATGCTCTATGACACCCGTTTGCTTGTAAACTTCCCGGAAGAAAAACACGCCGGATCCAAAACCCCGCTCTGAACAAAGGTCCCGGTTAGACTCGTAATTGCGCCAGTGTTTCGATCGAACCGTGCGCTGCCTTGAATCGTAGCGAAGGAATCATCCACAAAGAGAACGCCGAGCTATGAAGGCGGCAGCCGTCGCGGTGGTTAGGTACGTTTTCCCGGTCATCGGCAAGCTGGTGCCCGCGGCGAAGTTGGGTGTGAGCGAAACCGTGAGCTCGCTAGCACTCACCACCCGGACCCAGAGATCCACATTGTTGTTGGGGGTCGATCCCGTCTGGTTCGATCATCAAATGGCCGACATCGAGCGGGAGTGGCTTCTTATCAACTCAGTGTTTAGACCACGCATGGTCGAGGCGCTCCGGTCAGATGGCTCCCAGCGCACTCCGGAGGAAATCTGGCGTGAAATCTCAAAGAGTGGCTAACGTCCGAACCGAAATGATTTCGGTTTCGAACCGTTAAAGAGGGATATTAGGGGAAACTGCGGGAAAAAAACGCTTGAATTCATTACCTTCGCCTGGGCTTTCTATAGTTGCCAAGCATAAGGTCGGGAGTTCGACTCTCCTCACCCGCCCCACTTCTTGAGCCCCGGAAATTCCGGGGCTCTTTATTTTCCATTTGGCTCGTGTTTTTTTCTACCGAGAAAGGTCACGGGTTTTCGCCCTGGATTCTCTCGCTGCCTGCGTCGTTCCCTGCTAAGTAGTGTTGCGACAGCATGCCAGTCTTGAGCACTGGGGATGTATTTTTCAGCTGTCCCGCTTCGAATTTCCTTCGGGCGGTCAACCATCAACCAGAGATTATAAAGATCGCGCAGCCGAGGCCATTTTTACTGTTGCTGCAGCAATGCGTCGTAAATTTGCCAAGGTCTGAATAGCGCGGCGTCTCACAATGGAACTATCTGCTTTGGTCAGTAGCGCTCATCGAAAGTCAGATGAATCTTCACCGCCGGGAGTCCTGTCGCGTGCGGCCACGATTGTACTCCACCGGGATTTCCACGTGGAAATCCCCAGGGATGGTACGTGGTTGGGCATTTGGTTGGATCGAAGAGAATAAAGCCTGAGCCAGAATCAGAGAATTAGGTCTTAGCTTGTGATGAGCCAGAGGGTAGAAATGCACTTTTAGCTTCGGATTTTTCCCGTCGCCACTTTCTGGTTTCGTACTGATGTCTATCTGGACATTCATAGACGATCCTGATTTCTGTTTCATAGAGAACCAATCCTACCTGACCACAACAGGGGCAAATTTTGCCCACCACTTTTGTTAGACTTCTGGATTTCATAACTGCTCCCGCTTCAATCCTGTTGGCTCACAGTAATCTAACTGCTGTGCGCTAATCGAATTTCTGAAAACCGAAGCTCAGTTGAGCAGAATGACGTCACGAGACACCCTGGTGCTGTTCCGCGAACCTCCTAAACTATTTTTTGACCCGCTTGCCGCTTCGTGACCTTCGAGTTTTTGCGATTGGCTGTCGTATTGCCGTCTCCATGATTTTGCGGGCAAGGATATTCCTTTCTGTTTCCTTCGGAGGAAAACTGAGAGGCTGCCCTACAGACCATTCCGCGACGTCCGAAGCGTTCCGGCTCTCGACTTTTTTGCGTCTGCGTTCTCGCGTAGGCATATATTAAATATGCCACAATCAGGAAGCGTCATCTACGTCACTTTATCCAAACTTAGCATTTTTAGCTGTTAGCATTGGCCAATCCGGACATCCGCGTTCATTCTGTGCATTACTGTTCATAGTTGTCATGTAATGACTCGGCAAAAGCTGTTCTACCTAGGGCATTCCACTTGGTGGTAAGCTTGGTGGAGCGGAATGAAACCCCGACAGAATCCCGAACCCAAAACCAAAAAATTAAAGGCTTACCATCGTACCTACCGAACATAATAGTTGCCTTGGCTAGGTAACGAGATCGGAATCATTTCTTCATGCCATCGATTTGAGAGTTTCTGCGACTGAGCCCTTGCCTTCTCGATAACTGATTAGTTGATAGCTCCGTTCGAACATCCCAAGTAAAGACGAAATCGGACTTGCGCTCAAGAGCATCGACCCCTGGTGTAATGGAAAAGACGCCAAGGACGGGAAGATTACCGCTCTGGCTTGGGGAACCGAATCGCTCGAGGCGCGGCAGCCCATCGATGCTAAGGGAAAATACGTCCTGCCGGGGATCGTGGCTCCGGAAAATCACCTGGGAACGCATCGTCCATTGCGAGCAGTGTCCAAATTAAATGAGAGAATTTTTACGGCTGAGGGGAGAATAAATCAAACGTGAAGGTGAAGATGAGGAGATGCATCGAGGTCTCCGGCGCGCTCGTTCTAGAAGCCCCTGCAAGCTAGAAATTCAGTTTGGGACCGGTGAGAGCGAAGCGTGATGGGTAAAATCTCAGTGGTGGTTAAACGCTGTTAGGTCGCCCGGGCGGGTTAGGCAAGGCCTCACCCTCGATATAACTGAATGTATTCCATTCCTACAACTT
>WNGN01005818.1_pt1 | contig 17839 bp, 16 predicted proteins | sample 5400561 | NCBI WGS metagenome assembly WNGN01 (sample SAMN13153379, study PRJNA577476) | soil metagenome | isolation source: 115 cm soil or saprolite under Garry oak tree replicate 2 | place: USA:California | collected 2016-06-15
GCTGCTTTTGCCAGTTCGCGCACCTCGTCGCGCGTCTTGCCCAGTTTCACCTTGCGATGCAGCGGTGAGACGCTTATGAAAGGTTGAATGGCGGGATGCGCAGCGATCTTCACTGCCTCCCAGGCTCGTTCAATATCGGCAGGATTGGCTCGCGCAATGGCACAAATTTCGGCATTATCTACCTTCGAGGCGATCAAGCGCACAGCGTCAAACTCCCCTGGCGAAGAAATGGGAAAACCACAATCCAGCGTGTCGAAGCCCATATCGGCTAATGCCTGAGCAATTGCCAGCTTCTCTTCTGGAAAGTAATTGACACCTGGTGTCTGCTCGCCATCACGAAGCGTAGTTTCATAAAACTTGATGATGCGTGGTTCTGTCACCATCGTGAATTACTCCTATTCGAACCAGCTATAAGGATATGCCGGATCATCAAACGAGCGGGCTGCAGCGGTGAGCTTCAACGGGTAGAACGTATCTACCATCACCGCCAGTTCCTCGGTGCGCTCAGCGCCAAGGCTCTTTTCAACAGCACCCGGATGCGGCCCGTGCGGAATGCCACGCGGGTGTAGGGTGAACGAAGAGCGTTCGATGCCGCGACGACTGCCAAAGTTGCCGTTGACGTAGTAAAGTACCTCATCACTATCGATATTGCTGTGATTGTAGGGCACAGGGATCGAAAGAGGGTGATAGTCCAGTTTGCGAGGGACGAACGAGCACACGACGAAGTTTGGTCCCTGGAATGTCTGGTGCACAGGAGGAGGCTGGTGAATACGCCCGGTAATTGGCTCAAAGTCGGCGATATTGAAGATCCAGGGATACTCGCAGCCATCCCAACCAACGGTATTGATAGGGTGGAAGTCGTACCAGTAGCTTGAAATGGTCTTGCCGACCTTCAGGCGCACCTCAAACTCGCCACGTTCGGTGTGGGTTTCAAGTTCTTCCGGGCGGCGAATGTCACGCTCACAGTAGGGAGAATGCTCGAGCAACTGCCCGTTCCTGTTGAGGTAGCGGCGCGGCGGCTCAATGCTGCCATGAGCTTCAATGACCAGGAAACGTGTATCAGGAGAGTCCTTCCCGATCTTAAAACGGAAGGTCGTCCCACGCGGAATGACGATATAGTCTCCTTCATGATAAGGCAGCAAGCCAAAGTTCGTCTCAAGCATACCATGCCCATCATGGACAAAGTAAACCTCGTCACATTCGCCATTGCGATAAAAGTAACTCATCTCCTCTGTTGGCCGCGCCACGGCAAGCGCCACGTCCTTGTTAAACAGCAGCACCTGGCGTCCCAAGACGGCATCACCGCCAGGCGCCAACGGGCCTGTTTTCAAATGGTGATGGCGCTGCACGTCTTCACTCCACTCCTCCAGGTGTACATCCATGAATTTCTCAACCTTTTTCACGCGTGTCGGCGCATAATAGTAGTAGAGGTTGGAGTAGTTGCCCGAAAAGCCCTCTGTCCCGAAGAGTTCCTCGGCATAGAGCGTACCATCTGGTTTACGAAACTGCGTGTGCCGCTTAGGCGGTACCTGCCCCAAACGATGATAGCCTGGCATATGTCCCTCCTGATTGAGTGGTAGCTGCGCGATTATGGACTTTAATAAAATACCATGGATACAGGATCATCGGGGGGGAGTAGCTGCGCGATTCATCGCGCCGAGGAAGGGTGAGCCCATCCCCCTGGCGCCATAAATGTCGCGGCTACGCCCCTCCAGGCGTGGTCTACCACACCACTACGAAAGTATCCACCTTATTTTGTTAAATCTCATAATTGCGCGCCTACGCCTTTAAACTTGACGCCGATGGGAGCTCTACATCGCCTCCCTACGCAATTCGATTACGCAATACACCAATACCTTCAATTTCTAATTCGATCTCGTCACCGCGTTGGAACCAGGGGTGAACTTCTGTGCCGAGTTCCAGGAGGCAGCCGGTCCCCACGGTGCCGGATCCCAGGACATCGCCCACGCGCAGGCGCGCATTTTGCGAAGCCCAGGCGATCATCTGCGGGAAACTGTAATAAATATCACTGAATTTGCCGCGAGAAATCTCTTTACCATTAACACGCGCCAGCATGGTCATGTCGTAACGCCCCTGGGCGGGGGCAAGTCCCGCCCCTATACGGTATGGTGCCAGTTCATCAGGCGTGACCAACCACGGGCCAAGCGATGTAGCAAAGTCTTTGCCCTTGCCAGGCCCGAGGTTGAGCTTCATATCCCGGCGCTGGAAATCGCGAGCACTCCAGTCATTCATAATAGTATAGCCAACAATGTAGCTGTCCGCGTCTTCCACTGGAATATTCTTGCCCTCGCGCCCAATCACACAGGCAATCTCCAGTTCGATGTCAAGCTCCTCACTCCCAACGGGATACGGAACTTCCTCGTCGTGACCGTAGATTTCGCTATTGTTCGTGAAGTAGAAGATAGGAACCTCGTACCACTCGGGGATCATACCCAGCCCACGCTTTGCACGAGCAGACTTGACATGCTGTTCAAAGGCATAGAAATCGCGCACAGACGGCGGCTCGGGAATGGGTGAACAGAGAGCTACCTCGCTCAAAGGAAAAGCAGCCTCTGCGGAGTCCAGCGCTGACTGCGCTTTTGCAATCCCATCCGGGTCACGGAGCAGTTCAAGTACCGTCGGATAGGCGAGCACAATGACGTGCCCATCACGTACCACTCCTGCATGGGTCGCGCGCTCGGCAGTTCTAAATGTTACAAGTTTCATCTCACTCATTCCTCAATCAAGGGCGCCAGAGAAGGCCGATAAATCGGGGACCTACAGATTCCCGCGTAGCTCCTGTTCGTGCTCAAGGGCCTCAAAAAGGGCTTTGAAATTCCCCTCGCCAAAGCCGCGCGCGCCCTTGCGCTCGATGACCTCGAAGAAGACCGTGGGACGGTTGACAATCGGCTTGGAGAAGATTTGTAGCAGGTAACCTTCGTCGTCGTGATCGACCAGGATACCCAGCTCTGCCAGGTCCTTTACATTCTCAGCAATGCTGCCAACGCGATCCAGCACCGTATCATAGTACGATGTTGGAGTCCTTAGAAAATCGACGCCTCGCTCCTGTAGGTCTCGTACCGTCGAGACAATATCGGAAGTGTTCAGCGCAATATGTTGTACACCGGGGCCACGATAGAAGTCCAGGTATTCTTCGATTTGCGATTTACGCCGTCCCTGGGCAGGCTCGTTAATAGGGAATTTGATACGCCCGCTGCCATTCTGCATCACCTTGGACATCAGCGCGGAATACTCGGTACTGATGGCGCGGTCATCAAAGTGAACGAGCTGCGTGAAGCCCAGAACACGCTCGTAGAATGCGACCCACTCGTTCATCTTGCCCAGCTCAACGTTGCCTACAACATGATCGATGGCAGCCAATCCGGCAGGCCTGGCCCGGCGGGGAACACTCGTGTCCAGGGCCTGGTATCCGGGCATGAAGACGCCTTTATAATCCTGGCGTTCGATAAAAGGAAGAATGGTGTCGCCATAAACAGCAATGGCCGAGGTCTTCACCATGCCGTAATCATCTTTGCGCACGGCTGGCTCCCACACACCTCGCGCGCCACGGCTCGTCGCTTCGCGATATGCACGCTCGGCGTCATCGACACGCAAAGCAATACTTTTAACGCCATCGCCATGGAGCTTGATATGCTCGGCCATCTCGCCTTCGGGGCCGAGTGGCGAAGTTACGACCAAACGGACATTGCCCTGTTCGAGAACATAGCTGCTGCGGTCACGCATTCCTGTCTCTAAGCCGGCATATGCGATAGGAGTGAAGCCCCAGCCGTGGCTAAAGTAATACGCTGCTTGCTTGGCATTGCCCACGTAGAACTCCAGGTAGTCGAAATTCTGAATGGGCATAAAATCCTGTTCGGACATTGATAGCTCTCCTTCAAATGAAAGACACAGGAGCCGGGGCAGGAGCGGCGAACAGAATGACGCTGCTGACAAACATCCCGAAACTCCTTTGTTTCGTACGCTGCATGCAGTAGAGGGTACCCTCGCTGGTGCTTACACATAAATATCACGTCTACTGCCATTATACGTGACTCAGAGATACCCCCGCAAGTGAACAAAATGCACCTTTTTGGAGATAGACAGGTTCCCATGCGCCATGTTATGATAGGCAGGGCAAATTTGCCTGGCTATTATCGATCTATCGTGTCGTCAAGAATTACCAGAGCAAAAGGAGAACCCATAATGTCTTATGATCCTAACCAGCCACCTAATTCAGGGTATGGTAACCCTCCCTATGGTCAGCCACAGCCCCCTTATGGTCAGCCGCAGCAGGGTCAGCCACAAGGCCCTTACGGACAACCGCAGCAAGGCCCCTATGGCCCGCCTCCGCAGGGACCGTATGGCCAACCTCAAGCCCCCTATGGGTATGGAGCTCCTCCGCAAGGGCCTTATGGCGCTCCCTACCAGGAACCGGGATATGGCATGCCACCAGTGCAAGCAGCACCTCTCCCGCTAGGCGAGGCGATCCGGCAGCTTCCGAACCAGTACATCAGAGTATTGACCAAGCCGTCTGCGGCAACGTTTGCCGAGGAACAGGGTAAGGCGGCATGGAACATTGTGTGGATACAACTGATCATCTATGCTATTGCTGCTGCCGTGCTAGGGTATCTTGCCATCTTGATTTCACCCAATCAATTTTCTACAGCAGGTTCCAGTACCCTTAATCCTGGGATGGTTCAGGCCATTTCATTGAGCGCTGGTTTCGGGCTGATTCTTCTTGTCCCAATCTTCTTCTTCATCGGCGTGGGCATCTACTACCTGATTGCCAAGGCCTTTGGTGGGCAAGGAACATTCCTGGCGCAGAGCTACACTACGCTCCTGTATGGTGTTCCAATAGGCATTCTCTCTTCTGTGCTTCGTCTGATCCCCATTCTCGGTTCTCTGGCTGCCATAGCACTGGGCATCTATGGTATCGTACTCCAGGTCTTTGCCATTATGGCCGTCCACCGTCTGAGTGGGGGCAAAGCGACAGCAGTTGTACTCATTCCAGTAGCTATAGCTTTCGTGCTGGTGTGTGTTCTTGTCATTATAATCATCGCTGCCGTAGCATCACAAGTACCAACTCACTAGCTCCGGGAGGTGCACATTCTTACAGCGAGATATAGAAATGATGGAAGAGAAGGCGATGAAGCAGGTCGCCTTCTCTTTTTGGCCAATCCTCAAGAGTTTCTCAAGATTCACTAAAAGTGCCATCACAGCCTCTATGAAGGATAGACAGTAAAGACACCCCATGCTATGATGAAAACAATAAGTGCCTGGTCAAATTGGCCAGCTTTTCTTATTGCAAAGCATGTGAAAGCAGAACGCAGGAGGCCAACCACCAGTGGATACTCTCGTTGGCACGTCCCTTGGCGGATACACCCTTATACGACTGCTGGGCAGCGGGGGCATGGGTGCAGTCTACCTGGCGGCAGACTCGACCATTGGCCAGCAGGTAGCCATTAAGATTGTGCGTACTGACGCTGCTGATTACCCGGATATCGCTTCGGCGATTCGAGCGGCGGAGCGTTTCAAGCAAGAAGCACGAGCTGTAGCCAGCCTGGATCACCTGCATATACTGCCGCTCTATCGCTATAGTGAGGAGCAGACGGACAATGGCCAGCGGGCATATATGGTTATGCAGTACCGGCCGGAGGGTTCTTTATGGGATTGGATACGGCAGCGAGCAAGCCAGGCTCTTTCTGATTCACACGGCATATCCCCTATGCGTTCACCCGGCCAGGACTCCCTTGTAGTCGCTCATGCCTGGCCATTGGATGTGTATGAAGCCTCCGAGTATCTACGCCAGGCAGCCTCCGCGCTCCAATACGCGCATGACAGGGGCATTATCCACCGCGACATCAAGCCTGCCAATTTTCTGCTACGCTTTGAAGAAGGCCAGCCAGTACACCTGCTGCTCTCCGATTTTGGCCTGGCAAAGTTCTTCGCTTCAAGCTCCGCGACAAGCCATATCTTCGGCACGCCAATATATATGGCCCCCGAGCAGTTTGACGGAGAAGCAGGGCCAGAGAGCGACCAATATGCGCTCGCCATCATGATCTACTACTTGCTCACCGGGCACCCACCCTTCGAGGGTGACCCCATGCGCCTGATGCACCAGCACCTCTTTACAGAACCGCCGCTCCCGCGCGGGTTTAATCCCGCCCTGCCGGAAGGTGTTGAGGCTGCATTGCTACAGGCTCTCTCCAAGAAACCGTCTGAGCGCCACCCCTCCATCGCAGCATTCGCCAATGCCTTCGCAGAAGGCATTGCAGAGACGACCGTGGTGCCCATACGTAGAACACCTTCCCAGGCGGGACCGCAACGAAGCCTGCCTTTGCCAGTAAAGGTGCAGGATAGTGCAAAGCACCTACAAACACCACTGCCGGGCAACTCTCATCAAATAGCAGCGCTTAATCCTCTCGTTGTGCAAGGACAAATGATCTCCCAGGTAGCACCGGAGGCGCCCACAGTGGCAAACAGCTCGTCAGCCGTGCAACCAGCAGTCCCGCAAGCAGGATTGTTACAGGCATCACCAGATACACCGACAGTTGCACAGGTAACTCCCGCGCAGGCAAGCGCGGCACTGGCTCCAACGGTATTTCCCTTGACACCTCGAGTGGGCAATAGTGATGGACGGGCAGAAACACCTCGTGGCAGGACCTCTCCTACATTTGCGCGACCATCTTCTCCTGGTCAGCAGCTCCTGGCAACACCCGTGCCAGCACAATCTACCCAGGTCGGCCTGCCCCCAGTGCCTGACCAGCAGCGCATGAGCCGGCGCAGTGCCCTCGGCTGGATTATCGGCGGAGTAGCAGCCGTGGGGACAGGCAGCGGTGTAGGCATCTACTTTTACACACGGCACCGCATCCCTCGAGATGCTCTGTACATCCTGAGGGGACATAGCGATACGGTCACAAGCCTCAACTGGTCACCCGACGGATTTCAACTGGTATCAGGTTCCCGCGATGGCACGGCACGCATCTGGTTGGCTAACGATCAAACTTCCCCTGTTACCTACAAAGGTCACTCTGCAGCGATCCTGGCTGTAGCATGGAGTCCCGACGGTACGCTATTGGCATCTGGCGGGGAAGACAAAACTGTACAGTTATGGAACACAGAAGGAGCACTGCTGCACAGCTTCTCCGACTGGGGAGCCTCTATCAGTTCCCTGGCCTGGGAGAATAATGGCAAAGCACTCTTCGTTGGCACGCTCGGCGCGGGAGTGCATGAACTACTCCTGAACACGGGCGAGCGACCTGGAAGAAGCAATAAGACATATATTCACGCAATAGCACTCTCGCCCGGTGGAAACTACCTCGCTGTCGGAGCAGCCAGTGGACAGGTAGTCATTGTCAATACAGTAGCCTTCAAGTATGCTTTCTACCGGCGTCACACGGGTCCTGTCCTTGCTCTCGCCTGGTCTCAGGATGGTACCATGCTGGCCTCGGGAGGCAGCGATAGCACCGCTCAAGTATGGGATCCTACGACAGGCGCTACCCTGCATAGCCTGCCACATGATGGAGCAGTGAACGGAATCGCCTGGGAGCCGGGCAATACGGGTCGCCTGACCAGCGCTTCCGCCGATAGCAAAGTGCGCGTGTGGGATATCAATAGCGGCGATTATAAGGTGTACACCGGCCACGGGGGCGCGGTTACCTCGGCAGCCTGGGGTCTCGGCGGCCTGGCCACAGGCTCGGCGGACACCGACATTATTGTCTGGCGGGTATAGGTCGGCCAGCCGCCGAGATCGATCACACTATTTGCCGCCGAACCGTCAGCGAGCTAAGCAGCACCATCAGCAGCGCGAATACCACCAGCGCAATCAACTGCCCTGATATCTCACTGAAGCCATCGCCCTTGAGCATCACTCCACGCAGCGCGTCATTTGCATAAGTCAGTGGGAGAACGTAGGAGATTGGCTGCAAGAGCGCCGGTAACTGCGCAATCGGCCAGAAGATGCCCGACAAGAAGACCTGGATGCCAAAAACCAGCGGCATGAACTGCACGATCTGGAACTCATTCTGCGCGAACGTCGAAAGGAAGATACCAAGGTTGACACTGCCTATAGTGAGCAGCACAGAGACCAGAAAGACCAACGCCAGGTTTCCGCTGTAATGCACCTGCAGGGCAAAGACGACGAAGAGCAGGATTACCAGCGATTGTATAAGGGCGAAAATGGTAAAGCCACAGACATACCCAATGACAAGTTCTGCGCGCGTTAGCGGCGAGGCCATCACTCGTTCAATCGTACCCTGCGAGCGCTCACGCAGGAATGCCACCGAGGTCAGCAGGAACACGAAGAAGAACGAAAAAATGCCGATAAACACGGGAGCAATGGAGTCATTGAAGGTATACTGAGGACCACCGTACAGGTAACGCGGATCGTTCACCGTAAACGGCATATTGCCAACAGGCTACAGTCGGATCAGAACCTTCTAAAACAATCTGCACCATAGGGTTCTGACCTGTGAACACGTGCCGGGCAAAATCCGCCGGGAAAATCACGGCTGCATCCGCATCGCCGTTCCTGAGTGTAGCATCCACCTGGTCGGCCCTGATATTGATGGTTTTTAGCTTGTCCTTCCCTGGCAACAGGTTATCAATGAGAGTATCGATGCGATCACTTCCCTGCCCGCTGGGCCGTACCAGGGCCAGCGTATGAATACTGCTCGTGTTTGTGAGCACCAGGTAGAGCAGGGTCATGACTAAAAGCGGGGCAATGAAAATCAGCGCGAGCGTCCGTCTATCGCGCAGTACTTGCCGGATGATGCGGCTGGCAAGAGCTACGATACGTGCGACATTCATGACTGTACCTCCTTGTTATTCCGACCGCCAACGCCCCCTCGATAAATCGGGGGGCTACGACGCGACTCCTCTTAATTCCGCTCTGACGCTGCGCTAACAACGCTGGCGCGTCTAGCACTTCGTGCTCAGCAGAGCGGAGAGGAATTACCTGCGCTCAGGCGGTCGGAGAGGAAGCTCCAGGTGCCTGGCAAAGTGGAGAAAGGCATCTTCCATGTTGTCTTTTCCCGATTGGCGCAGCAATTCCTGGGGAGCATCCTGTGCCAGCAGCGCGCCATTACGCATCAACCCCAGGCGCGTACAACGTGAAGCCTCGTCGAGATGGTGCGTGGATACGATGATGGTCACTCCTTCCCGGTTCAACTGGTCAAAATAGTCCCAGAAAGAACGGCGAAGTTCGGGATCAACTCCTACGGTTGGCTCGTCAAGTACCGCCAAGCGGGGATGATGTACCAGTGCGCACGCGAGAGAGAGGCGCTGGCTATTGCAGAAAAATTGCATGTTCTCTCTTGCCGTCAGGTCGAGGTAGAGAGCACTGAGTTGGGTCATATACCCCAGGTAGAGTGAAACCCTGACGCTTGGTATCCGCTCACCCATAAGCTGTATCGTGCCGCTCGCCGGGCGTATCAAGCCCACCAGCATGCGAATAAGCGTGGTTTTCCCTGAACCATTGGGGCCAATCAAGCCGAATGTCTCACCGGCATTGATAGTCATACTGAGCTTATTCACTGCATATAACTTGCCAAATTGCTTGACAAGGTTCCTGGCAACGACCATGGGCTCGCCATTCGCAATACCAGTTGTTGGTCCTGGCATACTCTGCCTCCTGCTCAATACTGCTCAGCGCCTGCGGCGCTTCGCAAACTTTTTTATTGTGGACAAGGCGGCTTCCAGCCGCCTTGTCCACAATAAAAAATAGGTGAGCCACCGCAGGTGGCGAGACGACCTGAAGAGTTACAAATTACGCTCGCGGGGCAATGCCGGAGAATAGTGTGTCGACGATGGCATCCGCAATCTGCTCAGGTGTGTACTGTAATGCCAGTGGATCACGTATAATGTGACGACGGAGTACAAAGCCCATGACGCTGCCTAGAAAAACTTGTGCAGCCAGCGAAGCGTCCGACCGCCGCAACTCACCAGCCTCCATTTTGGACTCAAGGTAGCTCGTCAGGAAACCCATTACTCGTTGAATAAAACCAGCCACCATCGGTGTCATCTCCGGGTTATGCACAATCTCCGGAAGCATTACCCGCATTACCCGAATAAAATTTTCGCCCTCGATAATGCTCAGTATCTGGCGGATTATGAAACGCAAGAACGCTTCCGGCGGCATTGCCAGCACCTGGGGCGTGAGAGACGTCAGCAACCGTATGGGCGAGCGACTCTCAACCATTGCCTCCAGTAACTTTTCCTTGCTTTCAAAGTAGTAGTAGATCAAGCCGGAAGTGATGCCTGCTTCATGAGCTACGTCCTTGTTTGTGGCTTTCGTAAAACCTTTTTCTGAAAATACATGCATGGCTGCATCTATAATTTGCTCTCGACGATCCTCTACTACTTTCGGCGTCCTCGCCATGTTTACAACCGTTTCTACTGCGCCACAGTCCACAGGATAACTTTAATTGACTGACCGATTAATAACAAGTATAAGGCGGAATGGGAGAAAAGTCAAGGAATGATAGCTCTGAAAAGCCTGCCTTAAGAGACTAACTCGAACTGCTGCACATTGAGCACGCGCGCCAGCAAGCGTACGTGATACGGCTGGGGGTCTTCACGTCCATTTTCCAGGTGGGCGATGGTATCCCGGCGAATGCCCGTCATATCTGATAGTTGTCCAAGGCTCAGTCCTTTACGTTGCCGAAGAGTGCGAAGATGGGGTAGTCCATGAGGTCTAACGACCCTCTCCTTTGAGGCTCGCGGTTTCATACCATGCTCTCCTTTATGGAATACAGTAACTGTCATTCCCCAGCGACACTGCTGAGGACAAAGTGAATGGCAACAGTTCGTTTGCACACTCATATTACTGTACCCCCTCCTCAATCATAGCATAAAGGCCTCCAGGCGTCCAGTTTTATCAATAGTTACGATACCCATTGCTACTTCTGGTTGCCTCCCCTATAATGTTGGTGGAGCTATATTCATGCTTATGCAAAGGACTTATTGAAGATGGATATCGAAGGAACTTATACGCTTCAAGCACCACCAGAAGAGGTCTGGGGTTGTCTGAAGGATCAGCAGGTACTCCAGCGTACTATCCCTGGAGTAGAGCGAATAGAGGCACTGAGCGAAGAAAAATATGCCGGCAGGTTACAGTTACCGAACGACAGCCCCCCTACTATTACCGCATTGCCATCGAAGGCGAGGGACAGCAAAGCTCGATCAACGGTGTAGGAGACATCCATTTGAGCAGCCAGGGTGAAAACACTATCGTCTCGTACAAGGGGGAGCTGAATCTCGGCAAATTAGACGCGTCTTTGCCAACACCTGTAATCAGAGGAACTGCGAAATTGCTCATTCAGCAATTCTTCACGGCACTGGCCGATCAGTTACGTGCCGCCAATCCTACACCTGCTGCTGTGACAGAGGAACACGCTAACGGTATAACTACGCTGGGGCAGCCCGGCGGGAAAATAGTTATCCTACCAGCCTCACCTCACTCGACATTTCTGGAGACCATTGTACATCGAGTGGGATTGGGAGCAGGCGACCCTGCTGCAGAAGCACTTTGGGTTAACCGTCTGAGAAGGACCGGTATCCTTCTAGGCCTATTGTTGCTCGTTTGGATTGGTACCAGAATACCGCGGAAATAAGCCAAGCATTGCTTCAGTCGCAGGTTTATTCGTCCATTAATGCGCGTAGACGAGCCTTCCATTCGCTCTCATCTTCGCCGCTGCCTGCCCCGCTCGTTTCGCCAACTGTCCAACTGCGTACGCCGTCGGCGAGCTTAGTAGGGGCCAGACGCTGTGGCTGCTGGCGCTGTGTTTGGCTATTCAGATTGCGCAGGGCCGTCTGTGCCGCTTTCCGCACCTCATAGACGGGATCGCGCAGTAAGGGGCGGGTCAGCTCCTCCGCCTGTGGAGCATGCAGTCGACTGAGGGTTCGCGCCGCTGCAGCGCGTTCTTCAGAGGCTTGAGCATGCAATAGAGGCTCGATCTCCGGCGCCAGTTGCATGAGTGATAAATCGGCAATCAGCCGCAACAAGCGGTTTCGCCGCATTGGCTGCACTAATGTCGCGAGAGCTGTACGGCAATCAGTATACAGTTCTTCCTCGCTCAGAAGTTCCTGAATGCCAGCGATCGCCACTTCTGTTGGCACAGGCAGCGTTCCATGCAAGAAAGGTTCCATCCATGTAGGAACCGCTTCTTGCTGACCTGTATGTTCATGAAGCTGTAATGCCCAGTGATAATGCTCATCCAACCAGTAGTAGAGCGCTAAAGTCATCTCGGCATCCCTGGCAGCATAAGAAACCATTGCCGTTGGCAGTGGACGGCGTGTCCAATCGGTCCTCTGCAGGCTTTTGTCCAGGCGAACATTGAACGCACGCAGCAGCATGGCTGCAAGTGATGATTCGTGCTGGCCGAAGATGGAGCGACTGGCAGCCTCTAAATCATAGTAATGCGCCACGCTTAGACCCCGTTCTGCCATGACCTGCATATCGGCTCCTGCTCCGTGGAGCAGGATAGTGATCTCTGGGTTTGCGGTTACGGAAGCTAAAGGTGAAAGATCACCTAAGCGCCATGCATCGACTATAAAGCAGTAATGATCAATAGCAAGTTGCAGCAGTGCCAGGCGATTGGAAGAGATCGATGTGGGCGCAGAAGTAGTTCCGGCCCTCGGTGTGAATGAACGAACCTGGGTAAACTCAGCATCGATGGCGATCACACTGGATTGTTTGAGCATCTGAATTGCTTGCAGTAACTGGTCAGGGCGATCAATCCAGCGGCGCTCCCCTTTCGTAGGAGGTGGACCCACCGGAGGAGTTGTACCAAGATAGCCGGGTTGAACATTCTCCAGGTCCCCTGGTTCTACCGGCTGTGCTTTATCGCTCAACGTTACCGCCATTCTGCTGCATCAAGTCGACGATGGTTTCTATAACAGGCTATCCCTATACATTTGGATGTGTCATAAACTATAGCAGATTTTTGAGTACAGGTACAGGGTCAACTGCTTGTGAGGGCAGTCGTCATTGTGCTAAACTGAAGCAATCCGAAATAGATAGCCGAACATATAATGATAGAGGTATCGCTATGACACAAAATACACCGATAACAGTGGCTTACGGTGATGGCATTGGCCCAGAAATCATGGATGCTACCCTCCACGTCATCAAGGAGGCAGGGGCGCGTATAGAGATTGAACAGATCGAAGTTGGCGAGAAGGTCTATTTGCGCGGCAACAACGCAGGTATCGAGCCGAGTGCATGGGAATCGCTGCGCCGCACCAGGGTATTTCTCAAAGCACCCATCACTACACCCCAGGGTGGCGGCTATAAGAGCCTCAACGTCACAACGCGCACCATGTTTGGTCTCTATGCCAATGTGCGTCCTTGCGTATCCTATTACCCGTTTGTCGATACGAAACATCCTGACATGGACGTGGTCATCGTCCGTGAGAACGAAGAAGACCTCTATACCGGCATCGAGTATCGCCAGACCCACGACATGATGGAGAGCCTCAAGTTGATCAGCCGCCCCGGCAGCGAGAAGATCATCCGCTATGCCTTTGAGTATGCCAGGAGCCATAACCGCAAGAAAGTAACCTGCTTCATGAAGGACAACATCATGAAGCTAACCGACGGCCTGTTTCATAAAATGTTCGACAAGGTTGCAGCGGAGTACCCGGATATCGCCAGCGAAAACTGGATCGTCGATATTGGAGCCGCCAAACTTGCCGATACGCCAGAGGCATTCGATGTCGTCGTCATGCCCAACCTCTACGGTGACATTCTCTCCGACGTAGCGGCCCAGATCGCGGGTTCGGTTGGCCTTGCTGGCTCTGCAAATATCGGTGACTATTGTGCTATGTTTGAAGCCATCCATGGTTCTGCTCCCCGCCGTGCCGGTCAGAACCTGGCCAACCCTTCCGGGCTCCTGCTCGCTGCTGTGATGATGCTCGTACACATTGATCAACCCGACGTGGCTACGCAGGTAAATAACGCGTGGCTACGCACCATTGAGGATGGCATCCACACCTACGATATTTTTACCGCAGGGGTCAGCAAAGAACGCGCCGGCACAAAAGAGTTCGCCGAGGCCATTATTGCCCGCCTTGGACAGCAGCCGCAGAAGCTCAAAGCGGTCAACTATAATGCCGCATCAAAACACACCGACAGTGGGCACGTCATCAGCAGCATGTCTACAGAGAAAAAAGACCTGGTCGGGGTAGATGTATACCTGGACTGGCACGATGGAACGCCCGAACAGTTGGGTGAAGCCTTCAAGCAAGTCAGCGGAGGTGGCTTGCACCTACAACTGATCACCAATCGCGGAGCTAAAGTCTGGCCACACGGCTTGCCGGAGACCTTCTATACTGATCACTGGCGCTGTCGTTTCATGGCCCAGCCTCCCGGCGCCACAATCAGTCACAACCAGATCATTGCATTACTCCAGCACGTAGAAGAAGCAGGCTTTGACTTCATCAAAATTGAGAACCTGTACACCTTCGATGGCCACATAGGGTATTCTCTCGCCGCGGGCGAGTAACAAAGTTCCCTGGATAGAGACAATAGTCAGAACAGGTTTATCGCTCCTGTGATGGTTTAATGCTGGTCTCGCCCTCTACGATGAAAACAATGCGCTCGCAGATATTGGAGCAATGGTCACCAACGCGCTCTAATTTGTGAGCGATCCAGAGCATGTACGTCAAACGTTGCAAGATGCGGGAATCAATCTGCAGGGCGGGTATAGCACGAGCGCCTTCGAGCATCTCCATCAAATCGTGACGCACCATGTGATAGCGCACATCTACTACATCATCTTCTTCCCAGATATAGCGCGCGGCCTTCGCATCGGACTTGGCAAAAGCATCCATAGTCCCCTGCAGGACGCGGCGGGCCTCTCGACCGAGTTCCAGCATACCGCGCATGATTGATGCCTCGGTAATCTGCCCATTTTCACCTACAGAACTTACACCTGTGGTAATCTTTACTTGCACCACATTACTGCGCAAGGGGGCCATCCGCAGGATATTCTGCGCAATCCCTGCAGCGCCATCCCCGGTACGCTCCAGGTCACTCACGATCGACAGCACCGAGGTAAGGTAGCGCAGGTCCCGCCCCCCGAGCGGCTGTTGTAGTGTCAACAGGCGAATAGTATGCTCTTCGATAGCCGCTCGCAGGCTATCTATAATGGTATCACCTTCAATGACCATGCCCGACATAGCAACATCGCCTGTTTCTAGCGCATCAAGGACTTTTCCCAATGCATCATCTACCAGAGATCCCAACTGTATGATCTGGGCATTCAGTTCGTGCAACTCTTTATCCAGTACTGTTCTTGCCATAAATTTACCCCTCCGTCCTCTGGTTTCGCACCGTTATGTAGTCGCCGTTTCAGTCTACCTGGCACACAGCTTTAGATCGGCCAGGCACAATGCCTGAACTACTAGATGTAGTGTAACATATCTTCCACATAAAAGATAGAGTGATATCTTAAATACTCGTTCTATTCTTTAGGGATATGCGGAACGCCCTTTTTCGTTACCCGCCGATACAAAGAGAAATAACCACAAAAGCTGAGCTTAGCAACATTGCTTCTCCCCCTCTCGGTCCATACACAACTCTGCTTGCTAAAATTGCTTCAAAAACTTATACTATGGACAACCCGTACAATTCCGCACTTCTAGCAGGTACGTGTGTGAAGGCATACAGCAGGAATGATGGAACAAGATAGACATATCGGCCAGCAGATTGGCAATTATCGTCTGGTTGAACAACTGGACTGCGGCTCGTTTGGGTGTGTGTACCGGGCCGAACATCTCATTTTGAAAACGCGCACAGTGGCGATCAAAATCCTGCATGCCCACCTAGCTACGCAGCAGAAACGCGAGGGCTTTTTCCAGGAAGCAGAGCTATTGGAAATGCTCAAGCACCCGCATATCCTGCCTATCATTGATGTTGGTATCCAGGATGGTTTTCCCTACCTGGTGACAGAGTACTGTCCTCAAGGCTCATTGCACCGACGGCTCAAGCGTCAGCACCCAAACCCGTTGCCGATGGAAGAAGCCATCACCATCCTCACTCAAGTGGGGCAGGCCCTTCAGTATGTGCATGAGCAGAATGTTGTACATCGTGACCTCAAACCGGAAAATATCCTGTTCAACACCAAATGGGAAGCACTGCTGGCCGACTTTGGCATCGCCAAGATGCTGGCCACCATTGGCGTCCAACAGGGCACCATTACGGGCACACCTGCGTATATGGCACCAGAGCAGTATAGTGGTATCGCCAGCAGGGAAGGAGACCAATATGCTTTGGGTTGCGTCGCCTACGAACTCGTGACTGGACAAAAGCCCTTCACCGGCTCTGGTATGGAGAGTATGATGTACAAACATCTCACCGAGCAGCCCGTAGCTCCAAGACAACTCAATCCTCACCTGCATGTCCACATCGAGCAAGCCATCCTCACAGCGATGGCAAAAGAGCGAAAAGCGCGTCATGCGGATGTGGCAATGTTCATTGCCGCACTACGGAAGTCTGCACAACAATGGTTCGAGGAGGGCACCACCTTCCGTAACCTCAAGCGCTACCAGGAAGCGCTCGCCGCTTACGAGCAAGCCATCCGCCTGGACCCCAACTTTGCTCTGGCCTACAACAACAAGGGCAATGCCCTCGGTAACCTCAAACGTTACCAGGAAGCACTGGCCGCTTTCGAGCAAGCCATCCGCCTGGACCACAACTATGCCAACGCTTACTACAACAAGGGCAATGCTCTCTATGGCCTCAAGCGTTACCAGGAAGCACTGGCCGCTTACGAGCAAGCCACCCGCTTGGACCACAACTATGCTCTGGCCTACCACAACAAGGGCGTCACCCTCTATAACCTCAAGCACTATCAGGAAGCGCTGGCCGCCTACGAGCAAGCCATCCAGCTGGACCCCAACTTTGCTGTTGCCTACTACAGCAAAGGTCTCGCACTTGAGGCTCTTGGGAAGAAACAACAAGCTCAGCAAGCATACGAAAGGGCGAAACAATTGGGCTACAGTGGCTAGCAATCGCATAGTGAGAGAGACAGAAGCTCGCTCGTCTACCCAACCATCCCTACAAAGTATTCCCTTCAATTCGCCTCCAAAGGATGCTAAATCCCCCTGGCAGGGCGATCCGTGTTCTACCGATACTCGTTCTATTCTTTAGGGATATGCGGATCTCGACTCTGCCAGCCTGGTTAATTGACATGTGTTTTTTGCCGATGGTACACTGATGCAGGGTTCCAGCTAATTATTAGGAAGAAGAACGGAAAAATGTCAATGAAACGACTGCTTGGGATTTTCGCTCATCCAGATGATGAGGGCACTACGAGTGGTGCTCTCTTAAAGTATAGCATGGCCGGTGTTGAGCCTATCGCGACTCCGGCATGGCGGGTACTCCTGAGAACCAGGACCCACGTTCATTTGCACAGGCCAGCGCGGCTGATGTCGTGGGGAAACTTGTAGCCATCATGCGTCAATTCCGCCCACAGGTGATTGTGACCTTCGATGAGACCGGTGGCTACGGGCATCCCGATCACATCGCCATTTATCGTCACACTACCAGCGCTTTTTATGCCGCTGCCGACGCGGCACAGTATCCTGAACACGGGCCAGCATTTGCCGTTTCCAAGCTCTATTATAGTTCGTTCCCACGCAGCGCTATTCGTGCCATGGGTGAATGGATGAGATCGCAGAATTACCAGGGGTCTTTCGGCAACCTCGATCCAGAAAAATTGGGCCTACCTGATGAATTGATCAGCGTCGAGCTTGATGTTGAGCCATGGTTAGAAACCAAAGCTCGTTCGTGGGCGATGCACCGCACGCAGATGGACCCCAATAACCCCATGGCCAG
>WNGN01001058.1_pt1 | contig 17828 bp, 18 predicted proteins | sample 5400561 | NCBI WGS metagenome assembly WNGN01 (sample SAMN13153379, study PRJNA577476) | soil metagenome | isolation source: 115 cm soil or saprolite under Garry oak tree replicate 2 | place: USA:California | collected 2016-06-15
GAGAACCCTTCGGCCCAAGTAGCAACTGATATTCCCTTCAAGGGGCATAGAGTCCGAATTGAAGAGCTACTAGATTGGTTCAAGACTCTCAAAGTAGACTCTATTGAGCTCTGGATCGAGGGCGCAAGAACCCGTGGAACCAAGACGGAACTCTTTCTCTCGACAGAGGGCAAGACAGGGGCGAAGATCACCCTCAAGCCACGGCTTGAGGACGAATCAAAAGGGTCAGCTCTTGAGCGCATCAAAAGCTCTTCTCCCCTGAACACACCAGTAGAATCACCGCCGATTATAACTGAGAAGTCCACGGTGAAACAGACTCAAGAGCTAGCAAGTCCTACAGACTCGCCTGTCACCGCCTTCTTCTCTCCTAAAGGAGGAATTGAACAAGAGATTCTGACTAGAATAGGCGGAGCGATGGAAATCATCGAGATAGCTGCTTACGCATTCACGAACGAGAACGTCGCAAAGGCCTTGATAGACGCGATCAAACGGGGAGTAAAAGTTTCCTTGGTCATGGACAGATCCCAGACAAAGGGTTCCCAAGCGTCACTACATGACGAGTTGGAGAAGGCGGGAACCATCATACGGTTGATTTCTCCGCCTGGAGGCATAATGCACGACAAATTCATCATAGTTGACGGCAAGAACGTCGAATGGGGAAGCTACAACTACACCGGCCGAGCAGAAGACGCGAACTTCGAGAACGCAACCTTCGTATTCAACACCAACCTTGCCCAACAATACCACTCAGACTTTGTTACAATTTACAACCAAGCAACTCCTGAAGCTCAGGGACTTGGTCGCCCCGTGCGACGATTCTTGAGGAGACTAAAGTCGCCCTTCAAGCATAGAGGATAAGGCTCTGCAATAATTAGAGAACTTAAGCCGATATTGAGAGAACGCCAACTGTTGTAAATGACCCCAAAACCAAACTAAGTTTGCCGAGAGTTATGCAGAGATCGACAAGCCGCCTCTTCCAAGAACTTGTTTAAACCGGCTATTTCGATTGGAGCTTTCGAAGAGAATATGGCTAGACGGACATTTGGCAATTAATCACCTTTCATGGTCCATTTGGCGAGCGGGTCAGTCTATCGATCAGTGGGGATGCGAGAGCAGTTACAAGAACTGCTAGACCCGCAACAGGGTAGAGCTGCGGACCTACCAGTCCAGCATCAACTCCCGTCTTAGCGAGCACCAGTGAGAACTCTCCGCGCGGAACCAGAATGGAACCAACTAAAATGGGACGTCCGATCCGAGCGAGGCGCGCTCCGAAGAATCCTCCAGCAAGTTTCCCGAGAACCGCCCCGGTTAAAATGACCACGAGGGGTAGGCCAATTGACAGCGCACTCGAAGTGTCGATCAGGGTCCCCATTGACAGAAAGAAAAACACAATGAAGGCGTCTTTTAGGGGTAGAATTTTCTCCCTGACATACCTCGACTGCTTGACGGGAAGAAAGAATCCGACGAGTAAGGCCCCAATCGCAGGCGAGAAACCCAGATAATCCGAAAGTACTCCGAATAGGAAACCGAATGACAAGGCGAGGAGAAATGCGACCTCCCCGATTTCCAGCTCGTACTGACTCACCTTGTTGATCAGTCTCGGGCCTAGATACCTCCCGAACCCGAAACTTGCGATGAACAAGAAAAACCCCTTTGCGGCGATTAGGAAAAGCCCTGATGCCTGAAGCTGGCGTCCCCCTGCAAGCTCAGGCGTAAGGAAGAGCAAGAAAACTGCAATCACATCCTCCACCACCATCACCATCATTAACGCCGTAAAATTATCATCATGTTCGGGAAAGCGATCAAGGATCAATTTTGCAACAATAGCGGTGCTGCTTAGTCCAAGTACAGATCCGAGAAAGAGCGCCGTCCCAAGGTCCTCCCCTGCGGACAGAGCGGACAACAAGCTGACTGAGAACGCGACAAGAAACTCTACAGTACTCAGAATGAGAACCTTGGATCCGACTTTTCCTAACTTGCGCGGGTCGAGTTCAAGCCCGACAACAAACAAGAGCAGAATTATTCCTAGCGTCGCGAGAAAGGCTATGGCCGCCGTGTCACGGATCAATCCAAGCCCAAAGGGTCCAACAAGCATGCCCGCGACCAGTTGGCCAACAATCATTGGAAGGCCGAGCCGGTAGAAGAGGAGACTTACGAGAAGAGCTGCGGCCACAGCGATTCCCACATCCAGCAGGAAAGTTGTCTGCAAGAACGGGCCTGGACTAATCGCACCTGAATAGCTAAAGCACTTTCTCAACCGAAACTTGACTATTAGAACAAGTCAGTCTGATCCCATCTCTATTCCTCCGAATGGTTAACTAGTTGCTTCAATCCGTTTCGACCTTGCCGGGCCCGTAGTCGAGCCAGGACCAAGACGTGGGCCTTCGGAGTGAGTCCCGGGGCTAAAAAGCGGGGTCTTCGGAGTAAGCCCAAAATCGTGGGTTCGAATCCCACCGGGCCCGCTAACCCAATTTCGAGAAGCGAGCTAGTAACAGGCACTTTGCGAGCAAAATATGCTCGTATCGAACTATTCTGCTTTTCCATTGGTCTCACTTTTGTGAACCCGTTGAAGACTCACGATTCAATCCTAGTGATTCTAAGAGGTCGGCGTGTCAATCGGAGTCACCAAACCGCCTCTCGTCGCTGCACGGGGGCAATCTTGAGTTCAGAATGAGAAAAAGGGGGGAGGTGTTGGGTCGTCATCCGAAGAGAAAAGCGGCGCCCGCTGCGATTGAGGCAACTTTCTCTCGTGGGGCGCCTATAATGAGAGCACCCCCGCTTGCCGCTAAGGACAGGCCGAAGCGGTCGTCTTGAGCTGGAGTGGGGTCGAGAATTGTTTGGACCAGGGTTAACGGTCGTCCATTAAAGACGTATACCGTCCCCGCATTGATTGCAGTTGTACTATCCTCGGGGGCACCGATAACGACGTTGCCATTGACGATTGCAATCGACCTGCCGAAAGCGTCAATGCCGTGGCCAGGGTCCGGAATTGTTTGAACTAGCGCGCCGGAAGTAGCGTTGAAGACAAAAGCTTCTCCCGCCTGGGTTCCACTTACGAGATCCTGGTGTGCGCTTATGATGACATTGCCTCCGATTGAGGCTAGCGCTAAGCCAAAGAAGCCGAAGTTAACGGGTGCCGGGTTCAGAAAGGTGTGAAGGAGTGCTCCGTTTGAACCGTCGAACAGGTAGGCAGCGCCTGCGGCTGTCACTCCTGTGCTAGTTAGATGTGCTCCCACGAGGATATTTCCCCCAACAGCCGCAACCGATGAGCCGAAGGCGTCACCACCCGCCGGGTTAGGGTCGTGAACCGTCACGAGAGGTTGTCCAGTCTCCCTGTCAATCAGGTACGCGGCGGTAAATCCGCCTATGAGAATATTGGTGTCCCTGAATGATTGACGTCCCGTCTCGTTTTTCGGCATCGCTGCCACGGACTCACCAAAGCGGGCGTTGGGAGCTGGATTCGGATTAACGAATGTCTGAATCAACCCACCCGTCCCTCCGTCGAAGAGATAAGCCGCTCCAGAATCAAAAGCTTGGGTGCTAACGAAGTGCGCCCCGACAAGAATGTTGCTCCCTAGGGCTGCGAGAGAGATACCGAACTCATCCCCAGGGCTAGGACTGGGACTCAGGATGGTTCGAAGAAACCCCCCGGTTGTGGCATTAAAAACGTATACAGCACCACTGTCTGATCCAGCAGTGTTGTCAAATGGTGCCCCAATGAATATCCTGTTCCCAATCATTGATGCTGCCCAACCAAAGAAAGCGTCGTTTGCGGGACTGGGGCTGACGAAGGTCCTCAATAGCTGAAACCCTGTAGCGTGAACCGGTGCAAAGCTTGCCGAAGTTATGACAACAACAAGCGTTATCGCTAGAGTGGTCTTCAATGGATTGTTGAGCCTAGAAAGATTTTGAAGTTCCATTTTTTTCACAGTTCTGCTGGGTATTTGTCTCATCACGCCCCTCCTTGGCGCTCTGCCAGAAGAGTAGCAGGAGGCCCGAAGAGAAGGCCGAGCACGAGAGCAAATGGCAGTTGTATGGTCGCGCTCGGTCAAAATTTAACACTTTGGCATCTCTTGGATTGAACTTGAAAGATAAGTGAAAGAAGCCAGAGGACGGTTGGCAACCCGGAGGTGAGTTTTCCAGAGTCATAATGGGGCAGACGAACAGATTATTCCCTCAGAACTGGAGTGTTAAGCGAATTAATCAAGGCAATTTGCGGTTCAGCACACACTTTCGCCCAGACACCCGTATACTCCTAGTCACACGCGACGGCAAGACCGAGTATTGAATTGTGAGTTTCGATCTCACCGGGCCCGCCATTACCTGCAACACATTACGAGCGGAATCGGTTCAAAAGTAAGCTGACCGATGATCCATGAAAAAGAAGACCGGAGAGTCGAGTAGAGTTGAATTGCTAGTATGGCGAAGTGGGGGTCCAGGCGACTAGGGTCTCCATCGCCGTAATTCCGTTGATACTACCGAGCTTCTCAACGGAAGTTTCTAGGAGCTCTTCTGGACTGTAGCCGTGGAATGCGGCGAATACGTTGAACTCTCCAGGGATTACGTGGGCTTCGACAAAGTTTGGGAAGGTCTTGATCTTTTGTAGCACGGTCTTGAAGGCTCCTGTCACCTTCACCAATGCGAAAGCGATAGGATCATCTGACTCGTCCTTCTTCGTGTTCGAGATTTTCTGTAGGGAAATTCCGGTCTGAGTAGACGTGATCCCCTTGACCTTTCTGATCTTCTCGACGATGTTGAAGGCCTTGCTGGGCTCGTTTGTCCCTAGTTTGATCACGAGATCGAACCTGCCGGTCACTGGGGTGACTGACTCGACACTGTTGATCTTTTGCAGTTGGCTGATGGCTCGCGTTATTCCTCCCTTGACGTTGGCGAAGACCCAGCTGGTCTGTTGTGGTTTTGGCATTTTTTCCAGTAAATATCGTGGGTGGAGGACGCGCCTATTTCCAATGACGCTTACCTAGAACCCCATGTGGGGGTAACGTTAACCCGGTACTAGTTAAGAACACTCGGCCTGTTTTTGAGAGCGTAACAGGCGATCAAGAAGCACTACTAGTCAACTTGGGTTTTTACCCAGTCCTCCAGAACGGAGGCGGTACGATCTAGGGTCTTGATATAGATCACTCGACCCTTCCGGGCATTCAAGGAGTGATCTCCTCCCTCGACCATGTGCAACTTAGCCCTCGGTCCCAGTTTTGAAACCAGGTCTTTCAGTTGCTCTGGTCGGGCGTAGGGGTCTCGCGTGCCTGAGATGAACAGCATGGGTTTCGGGATGTGGGAGAGATGTTTTACTCCGAGTTCCTCTGGTCTACCGGGCAGGTGGATGGGGTAGCCGAAATAGAACAGGCCGTCAAGGTCGCTTCTCTCGGGTTTGTCGGCTGCAACATGAGATGCGACAGCTGCTCCCATCGACAATCCTCCTATGATTAGTTTTTCCGGGTTATGTCGAGACTTGACCTCATCGAGAACTCTTCGGTAGCATCCGACAAGGACTTGTTTTGGGTCCGGGGTCCTAGATAGCCTCCATCGTGGCTCCATGTATGGAAAGTTGAACTTGACAGTGAGGAAGCCTCGTCGGGCCATTTCGACATGGAAGAATGTGATAAAGCGAGAACTCATTGATTTCCCCACGCCGTGGGCGATGACCAGAGCAGTAGGACTTGTTGCGCCTACCCTGGGGGATGTTCCATAGACTATGCTTATCTGGTGTTTTCCGGCCCATGGAATCTTCTTTGTTTCGAGCTTTGCTGAGGTAGCCGGGGCTTTCAAGATGGATCTTGAGCTTAGCGGATTCGAGTTTGTATGGATAGCGGCTATGGGGCGGCGGGGTCAATAGGATAGCTTAAAAAAGAGACAGATAGTTATTCGCTACAACCATGAATGAGACGACACTCTCCCTTAGGACGAACATGCGGAAGCTCTGGGCAGACCATGCAATTTGGACACGCCAATATGCAGTCTCAGCACTTGATAACGCCGCTGATATGGTCGCTGCAAAAGAGAGGCTCTTGAGGACCCCTGATAACATCGGCAACTCCTTAGTCCCGTACTATGGCGAAGGAACAGGAAGGAAACTCGCAGAGCTCTTGAGGAAACATGTCACTCTAGGAGTTGACCTCATCGAGTTCGCAAAAGCTGGTGACCAGAAGAGTTTCGAGACACAAGATAGCAAGTGGACTGTCAACGCGGACGAGATAGCAGGATTCCTAAGCCAGACGAATCCTCACTGGGCCAAGGACGACATGTTTGACCTGCTCCACCAACACCTGACCCTGACAAAGAAACAGGTTGAAGCCCGACTCGACAAGAGATGGAACGATGACGTCGCGGCCTTCGACGATGTCTTCACCGAGATCAACACCGTCGCTGACACGATCTCGCAAGGCATAATAAAACAATTCCCCGACAAGTTCTAGCCCAAAAACCAGAACTAACGCTCATCAACGTTTCCCGACGGCGATGAGTACGACAGGTACTGCCAATTGGAACTTCCCCAAGTCCAACCCAAAGTTTTCACGATAGGAGCGGCCGCTCCGGATTTCGGGAACCTTCTCGGTATTGACGGGGAACGCTATTCTCTTTCATCCTTCCAGGACAAGAGACTGCTCGTTTTGTTGTTCATCTCAAACGGTTGCCCAACTGTCAAGGCCTGCCAGAATCGTATGATCAAGATCCAAAAGGATTACGGAGCGAAAAATGTGCAGCTGTTGGGTCTGAACTCAAACAACGCGTATCTTTCTCCCACCGACACCTATGCTGAAATGGTCTTGAGAGTTCAGGAGAAGGGCTTCAACTTCCCATATGTCAAGGATGAGGATGGAACGGTTGCCAGATCGTATGGTGCTCTGTGTACGCCGCACGTGTTTCTGATGGATGAGGAGCGTAGGCTGCGTTATAGGGGTCGAATTGACGATTCTCGAAATCCCGATAGAGTAACAGTCAGCGATTTGCGAAACGCGATCGAAGATCTTCTAGTGAATAGGTCCGTGAGAGTTCCGGAGACAACGCCGTTCGGCTGCAGTATCGTCTGGTAGTACCGCAGGACGCTTTTCTCGTGACCTTGTTCAAGGCAGGGCATGTTTACAAACGATTTACTCTTGCCGACGGAAAGAAGGTAACTCTGCGCGTACTCCGATGGGAAGACCTTGATGCTCTTCTCCAATTCATCAACAACCTTGTCGACGAGAAACAAGGAAACAAAAAGTCGACCCTATACACAGGCTTTGACAGAAAAGTCACACGCGAACAAGAAACAGAGTGGCTAGCGCAAACACTAGTAGCAATAGAAGGAGAAGATGTCATTAACGTGGTCGCCGATATCCGTGGAAAAATAATAGCAAATGGCGATGTGACGCGGGGCGGATACAAAGACACGCATCATCATGGACATCTGGGGCTAACTATAATCGGCAAATACAGAGGACAAGGGATAGGACGCAGGATGATCGAGACGCTTGTAAGAGAAAGCCGCAAGGCCGAACTGCGGACGCTCGATACGGGAGTTTCTGGCCGAAAACGAGACAGCCCGACGAGCTTACGAGAAAGCAGGCTTCAAACAAGCAGGAATAATTCCGCATAAAGTCTTCAGAAATGGAAGATACTTCGACGGCCTAGTTATGGCCAGAGAACTGTAATGGGATTCTGTTCTCACGAGAAAGGGCTTCTTCTTGATCTACCATTTTACCGGGTCTTGCGGTTTCTCCTGGCTTCTCCAGAGATAGAGGGTGGCGATGGAAGAGTAGGGATGCCAGTTTTTCGACAGTTGCTCAAATTTTTCTTTTGTCGGTAGCTTTCTCAACCGGTAGATTCTCTGGGCGGCTTTCTGAAGTCCAAGATCGTCTACTGGCAACACATCGGTTCGTCCCAAGACGAAGATAAGAAACATTTCCGCAGTCCATCTTCCGATCCCTTTGACGGCGTCGAGTTCTTTCACAACCTCGTCGTTTGGAAGATGGGACAACTTTTTCAGGTCCAGAACCCCGTTTTCGACCCTTTCGGATAGGTCTCGAATGTACCGGATCTTCTGCGGCGACAATCCACTCGCACGCAGATGCCTCTCGTCTGTGTCGAGGTATTGCCGAGGTCGAGGAATCTTATCGTCAAAGATTTCTTTAAAACGGTTGAGTATCGCGCGTGCTGCAGCTCCAGCTAATTGCTGGAAGATTATAGAGCCAACTAGGGCTTCGTAGTGATCATCGTCCAGGCGAAACTCGTAGGGTCCCAACCGATTAATGATTTTCGCGAGGGCTGGGTCGTTTTTCTTGAGATGCCTCATTCCCCGCGTCCATACGCGTTTTTCGGTGAGGTTTGCCTCTACCAATTTTTGAGTCAATTCAGTTCTCTCCAAGCTTTGAATAGTGAGTGTGGGTTGAAGGGGATTTGTCAATGTCACTTTCCGACACGGAGATCGCTTCTGCTATCGAGAATGGAGAACTGAAGATCCTTCCTCGCGGATTCAGACTTAACCCCGCAGGAGTGGATCTACGGATCAACCGCGACCTTCGTCTAAAACCGAAGCAACAATTGCTGGTCGCTAGCATCGAAAGAGTCGAGCTCTCTGATCATATTGTCGGATTTTTACATCTTCGCTCGTCGCTGGCGCGTGAAGGATTGTTTGCGAGTCTTGCTCTGGTGGACCCTGGCTTTCGCGGGCAGCTCACTGTCAGTCTCTATAATTCCGGAGACAGCGCGGTCAATCTCGCGAGGGGCGAGAGGTTCATCCAGCTCTCTCTGTTAAGACTTGGAAAGCCCGCGATCAAAAAATACTCTGGACGCTACCAGAATAGTAGCGGAGTTGTTGCGAGTCGTCGCAAAAAACGATCACACACACCGAAAATAATGGAAAGCGTTATACAGGGTACCCGTGGCTAAAGCGTTGATACAAGAAATGAAGGACACTTCACGCATTCTAGATCTCAAATACAAACTCATGACGATCGAGTTACTGAATCTAGCCAAACAGCGATTCACATATCGCGAACTCTCGGCGATGGTTCACCTTCCTGAAACAGTTCTGAGCCGCTATGTGAAAGGACACGTCTTACCGACGGCACAACGGGCCGAAGAGATCAACAAGACTCTACAAAGATACATGAGCCTAGACAAAGAACTTCTGGAGAGAATTCATTTCGACGATGGGGGATATTTTGATAACACTGCGATCATCGGCGACACGATGCTGTTAGAACGCGCCGTCCAACATGCAGTGGGCAAGTTCGCCGGAAAGAGAGTTACAAAGATCATGACGGCGGCGGTTGACGGAATACCACTCGCGACTCTCCTAGCGCACCGTCTTGGCGTTGGATTGCTCGTTGCAAAGAAAGCGAGAGAAGTTGGGGTTCGAGAGTTTATCGAGGAAATTTTCGTTCCGCCCAAGACTGCTGTCGTATTGAGCCTATTCGTTCCGAGGGACGCGATCAAGAAAACGGACTGCGTGCTAATCGTCGACGATATCATCGATAGCGGCGAGACCCAGCGTGCCATGATGAAGATCACTCAGAAGGCCAAGGCGGAGGTCATAGGAATCTACGCTCTCGTGTCGATTGGGACTGATTGGAAGGCTCGTATCGAGTCAGCTGGAAACGTTCCTGTGGAGGTGGTAACCCCGGTTATCAAGAAGGAGCCTAAGGAGAAGGAAAGAGAATCCAGAGAGACAAGAGAAGTTCGAGAAATATCCGCCTAGAACATACTATTTATCAGTAGAAAAGGTACAGAACTCGTACCTACCTGGAAAACAAGCTTTCCGACACATCCTGTCTGAAGAAGCCACGTCTTTTCTGTAACCATTTTTTCCGTAACTTTTCTTTTTTCGCTAACTATTGTGTGACCCCCCGGGGGTAGCTGTCTTTCCCGCGCCCCTCCCTTCATGGCCAGGTTCGCTTGGCAACCGAACCGCCTTTACCCACCTCTGGTTCAGAATCCGAACATCACATTTGGCAATCGAGGGGACCCTTCACACTGGGAAACCCGAAAAACCCACAAAGAAATAGGTTTGAGAATTACTCATCCGGGACCCAGTTCTGAAATCCAGTCTGAAACCAGTTATTGAATCACTATGAGAAACGGTTCCGAAACCATCCTGAAATCAGTTCTGGATCTCGTACGGGAATCGGTCCTGAAACGAGTACTGAAACTATAGTGAAACACGTTCTGAAACCAGTAGTAAATCTGTACCGTGAATTATCACAGGGGCCCCGGGGCCTACTCAAGTCTCGCGCCGCGCCATCCACAAAATCAGCCTAACATAGCCCGAATATTCTCCGCTAAAGGCTGACTCACCACGCCACGATCCGTCACAATCCCAGTCACCAGTTCAGGTGGAGTGATGTCGAAAGCCGGGTTCAAAGCCCCAACATTCCGGGGAGAAAAGCGCCTACCGCCAATCGAGAGGACTTCCCGTTGATCTCGCTCCTCAATAACCACCCTAGATACATCGGTCACCAGATCCAGCGTTGACAACGGAGCTGCCACATAGAACGGAACACCACAGAACTTTGCAGCAAGGGCAATCGGCAAGGTCCCAATCTTGTTCGTAACATGTCCCGTGCCCAAGATCCTATCCGCGCCTACAACAACTTTGTCCACCACTCCCTGAGCCATCAACTGAGCAGCAGCGCTATCACAGATCACTCGGACGGGAATCCCGTCCCTTGACAGCTCAAACGCGGTTAACCTCGACCCCTGCAACAACGGCCGCGTCTCCGTCGCGATCACAGACACGTTCTTTCCGTCCTCGACAGCCGACCTGACCACGGCCAGTGCAGTCCCGTAACCCGCTGTCGCGAGAGAACCCGCATTACAGTGAGTCAGAACAGTGTCTCCGTCCTCAATCAGAGCAGATCCAAAGCGCCCGATGTCGTGAGCGGCCTCCAGTTCCTCTCGAAGAATCATGTCAGCCTCCTTCAACAACTCATCACCCAGCGACCCAGCCGACCCGACCCGGGTAGATGCTTTGAAGACTCGCTCGACAGCCCAGCGAAGATTCACACCCGTCGGCCTCGTCGAGATCAGAGAGTCCGCGGACCGCCGAAGCTGCGACCTCGCCTGACCCAGGTTTCCGTCTCTGATCTTCATCGCAACCAGAACCAAGCCATACCCGCCAACAACACCGATCAACGGAGCACCTCTGACCTTCATAGAACGAATCGCAGAACAAACCTGATCAGCTGTCCGCATACGAACATAAACCAGCCTTCCCGGCAACTTCGTCTGGTCAATAACCTCCAGAACTCCATTCTTCCACCTAACCGGTTCGAGAGAGTCTCGGTTTTTCCCAGGCATTTCTCAAAACTCTGATTATCGCTCTCAATTGTTGCATGCCTTTATAGACGCCTGCCCGCCGCTAGCCCTCTCAAATCGCAACTCGGTGCTTTGTTTGATGACGATAGAAGTTCTAGAAGCCTTCTTCTCCAAGAACAAAGTCTACCTGAAAGAACCCGAAAAACTCATGGAGCTCCGCGAGAAAGCCTTCGGGACACTGGCAGACGACAAGCTCTTCCTAAGCCCCTACGAAACATTCTACCTTGTCGAGAAAAGAAGAGCCCGAGTAACAGACGAGAAGACCGCAAAGGAGAAGACTCTCCAACACCTCGTAACAAAACTGTCCGTTGGAAAACCAACGATATGGACCAAGTATCTAGTATACCGAGACCTGCGCGATAGGGGCTACCTAGTCCGAGAATCCGAAGAAGGATTCGACTTCGAAACCTTCGGAAAAGGAGCAACCCGACGACAAGTATCAATCGTCTTCGAAGGAGGAGAATCCACCCTCGAAAGACTCGCAGGACTCTCCGCCAAGGCGAACAAGGAAGGCAAAGACCTAGTCCTCGCCGTAATTGACAGACGCACCGACATCGTATATTATACGTTGAACACGGAACGGTTCGAAGGAAAATAGCTCCGCGAAGGAGAAGCATAGCACCGTGTCAGAACCACAATTCACCCTTCCACGGGGAATGAAAGACATTGACCCCGAGGAAATGTCGCGCAGGATCTGGCTTACCGACAAGATACGACAAGTGCTCTGGAACTATGGATTCCAGATGCTGGAACCCAGCCCGGTTGAAAACCTCGAAACCCTCGAGGCAAAATCAGGCCCCACAGTCAGAGATGAGATCTACTGGTTCAAGGACAAGGCAGAACGAAATCTTGGGCTAAGATTCGACCTCACAGTGGGCATGACCAGGATGGTCGCAAACCGATTCGACCTCCCAGAACCAATCAAGATCTCCTCCATCGGCGGAGTATGGCGCTACGATGAACCCCAGTTCGCCCGGTACCGGTACTTCACACAATGGGACGCTGAGATCTATGGAGTTGCAGATCCCTCGGCCGATGCAGAGATCATCGCCCTGAGCTCTGACATCCTGGAGTCGGTCGGTCTCAAAGACCACCTAGTCAAGATGAGTAACAGAAAACTCGTCGAAGGCTTCCTACGAGCAGTCGTAACTCAGTCCCAAAATGATCTCGATCATCTGATCCGGATAGTTGACAAGATGGGAAAAATCGGCTCTGAACAGGCAGAGCGAGAATTCAGTCGAGCTGGCTTGTCCCAGGACAAAGTCAAGCGAATCCTGGGCTTCGCCGACATCGGCGGAGACCCTGACAAGGTGCTTGAAGAGCTTGAGAGCAAACTGCCAAAGGGCGAGATGATCCACCAAGGTTTCAAAGAATTATCTGGAACAGTGGACAAGGTAGAATCCCTTGGAAAGAAACAAAAGATCAGGATCGACCTTGGAATCGTCCGTGGGATAAGCTACTACGACGGAACAGTCTTCGAAGCCTACGGCCAAGAGGGAGAAGACGTGGGCGCGATCCTTGGAGGCGGCCGCTTCGACAAACTATGCAAGATTTACGGGAAACGAGACATGCCAGCAACAGGAGTTGCAGGGGGATTCGAACGACTCATGCTGTCCCTAGCGCGAAAAGACCTGTTCCCAAACATCGAGCAACATCCGCAAGTCTTTGTGGTCACGGTCAACCAAAGCGTTTGGAACGAAGCTGTGAAAATCGTTCAACAACTCCGAAGCCAAGGCATCAGAACTGAGTACGACCTCAAACAAAGGCCTCTCAGCAAACAATTAGAGTACGCCGACTCATTGAAAGTAGGAATGTCTCTGGTCCTAGGTCCTAGAGAGATCAAAGAAGGAAGCGTACGTCTGAAAGATATGAAAACAGGCGAAGAGAAAAGCGTCAAGTTATCATCCGTAGTCCACGAGACCCATAAAGCCCTCCAATGAACCAGACTCCCTCCAGGCTTCCGCAGGAAAAACGAATTCGATTCTCCTTTCACAATACAAAAAAGTTTCGAAGCAAAACCTTGGTTATCAGGTTGGTATATTAGGCCCTAATGATCTTCTCAATTCCCCGTAGAACTGATTTGAATTTTCGTTCGAGGACGCGCAACGTGAGAAGAAGACGGATCAGAAAAGAAACTAGAACCCGGCTCATTCATGTTGCGGTCGCAGCTGGATAGCCAGCTGCAAATATGATTCGACCGACTACTCCCTAGGAGTTAGATCGTACATTTCGGGTGGATTCTTCGGCAGAACAAAATGGATGTAGCCGTATCCATATTTTTCGTGAAATTGATCACTACCCTGGATGCCTTTCTTGAAGGCTTCTTCAAAACTCTTCCAGTCTTGTGCCCGAATCGCTTCACTTATTGGATGGAAATGTGATTTTACGAATCCGTTCAAGTCCTCAGTGAACTTCGGCCGGAGAGTGGCGCCCATTCGGAAGAGCGCGATGACTTGATTGAGCTGATATTGAGCGAGCTTCCAGTTGAGCGCCTTTGCAGCGTAGTAGAGGACATGATACCTTTCTCCAACCTCCTTCATGAGATGGGCCATACCATGTTGAGCCTCGGCCAGCTGTTCGAGGCTTAGCTCTCCGTGTTTTGTCTTGATCACAATCTTCTCGTTTGGCATGAACGGGTCGATGGATTCTCGTCTAGAGTTTCCTTATAGGCGTAAGTTATCAAGCTAAACTGTGAAGAGCGAGATAACAATGTGGGTTGAATTCAAGTGTCCGATCTGCGGCAAAGATCTGGATGATGATAAGTCAATGGCGAATTTCATGATCTGTAACGAATCCTCTCACGGAACCTTGAGGTTCTTCACCGGGGACGGTTGCTTCTTCACTAGCGATCTGAAGTTGGCTGAGGAACTCATGAAGAAGGGAAAACGAGTTCATGTCGTAGACCCGCAAGAGTTTTTCGCCAGACAAGGCTGAGACTCAGGCAAGGTGAAGACTCTACGCTCGAAACTATTTTCAACAGTGAGAAATCCCCCGCAAGCGATTCCGCAAAAGCCGAAGCAGAAGACTACTCTGGTACTTTCTACCAGCTATTCTTAGGAACAATTAACTAGGATTCATCACAGTCAAACCCTTTCGGGCCCGTAGCTCAGCCTGGATAGAGCGGCAGTCAATTCCTGGCCGATCCCCCTATGCGCTGAGCGGGTTGAGCTGTAGGTCCGGGGTTCGAATCCCCGCGGGCCCGCCACAATCACTTCTTGACAAGTCAAATCGGATTTCTGCCATGCGAACATCCTCGGCCTTTTTCTCTTTGAGAGTTAGGAATTCACTTAAACGAGCCTTCCGAACGCATAGCTTGAAATCTCAGCTTAACCGATCTCGATTGTCTTCAATTTGAAAGGTTCCGCCGACCCGGTTAGGTTAACTGAGAAGGAGATCAGATTTTTGGAACAGAATGAGCTGTGCAGGTTCGCGACAGCGTCGAAGAAGGGCGAGCCGCATGTCGTACCAGTTTCCTACGTTTGGCATGAAGGTTCACTGTGTATTGTTACTGACTACGGGACGAGGAAGCTCAAGAACCTGAGGGAGAACCCTCATGCGGCGATTCTGGTTGACACGGCCGGGACACAGAAGTTGCTTTTGATCAGTGGCCCGGTCTCTATTATCGAGAAGGGAGAGGAGTACCGGAAACTCTACAAGATATTCCATGCAAAGCTGGATTGGGTAAAGCGCGATCCTTGGAAGGAAGGCGAAGCACCCTTCATAAGGATCAATCCCACTTTCAAAGCTGGTTGGGGACTCCGCGGCGAGAAGTAAGCGTCGCTCTCACCATTTCTAAATCCCCTTTTCCTCCCGTATTTCAGATTTGAAAACGGAGACATTAGTGTGAACTGGTTACAAGACTCTTTAATAACGCTGGAAGGGCCAACAGCTCAGTTAGAGCTGAACAGGCAAAATGGTAGATTTCTGTTCCAGATGCGGTAAGACGCTGAGCCTCATTGACCCGTTGTTAGAGCTCAAAGGATTGAGGTTCTGCGAAGACTGCTACCCAGACGTCAAACGGGAACATGCGGCAGCTAGCATTTCTGACAAGATGGACCGGAAGAATCGCGCGGCCTTTGCTGACGACGAGAGCGACGAGAATCTCCGTGGATCCATAATCAAGAGCAAGCAGGCCTTGGCGGCTAAGGAGAACGAGTTCAAATGGGACAACCCTTCTCTCTCCTTGATTGCGAGTGCGCTGCGGATTCTCACTGATCAGAACAAGATCATGATGAAGCAGAACGAGCTTATTCTGAGAGAGCTTGAGAGTCGAACGCCTGCGGTAAAATCAAAGTAAGAACGTATTTTGTTCCTTCCCCGAAATCATGTATGGTCCCGGGGACCGGAGTCTCATAGAGGTTGCTACCTCTATTTTGAATTCGCCGAACCAGTTTTCATGGTTCTCCGGCGACACTCCGGTGTCTACTGTTAGCCTGGTAAGGCTGACGTGGCTGCGCACTGGGCGCACACCTACAGCGTCTTCGTCGCCCACTGTTCGAGGGGGCGGCTCGGAAGCTCTTCCAGGCTGAGCTACCCCGGGACACGACCAAGACGCCAGTTCGCGTCTAGTTAAGATTTCTCGGGATCAGACTGGTGATTTTCCCTAATCCAGCGAGCTAGGTCTCGCAGACCAATGTTGGAGGTTACATCGATTACGGGGACCTCTATGTTTCCGACGCGCACGAAGTTGTTGTACTTCGGCATCGGTGCGTGTGATATGTTGGAGGCGTAGATTCTGCCTTTGACATATTCTTCGGGGAGGGCTTCCGGTTCGACGAAATCGGCCAGGAATACGACTCCTTCTGCCCAGTAGAGGGCAAGGGGCTGGCCGGAGACGTTCATGACGAAAGCGACCATGGAGGCAAGGTTAGTCTGGCTGGTGAAGCTGGTGAGCCCGGTGACGACGATTTCCTGGGGTGGTGCATGGATTATTGAGACCAAGGCGGTTTCGGTTGGCGTAGGAGGGTCGCCTGTGTTAAGGCTTGGTCGGCAGCCTGCTTTTGTAACGCGTTTTCACGAAGAACGGAACAGATTCCTTCGGCAAAGAGGCTAGACTCAACAGATTCCGGTCCAGAACCTAGATTCCGTCACGAAGGAAGGAAGGATAGGCAGGAGCTTGTAAACGTGGATTCCGAGCGTTCTCATGAAGGGCGGGGCGCGGGAAAAATCGTCCCCCCTGGGGGTCAGATAATAGTTAGCAGAAAAAGAAAAGTTAACAGAAAAGAATAGTTACGCGAAAAGAAAAGTTACGAATTAGTTTGGTTTGTCTCAAGGAGGACGGCGTACTGTTTTTGTTCAGGAAAACGTCATGGGTATCCTTCCTCCCGACCACTTTTTGCGACACGGGACTTAGCACGATCTAGGTATTTTTTTTCACGACCTGTTTCTGTCTGGGTTGGTTTCCTGGCTTGTTTTCGGGAGACGGGCTCGTTATCGCCTTGTCTGGCTGTTTTCGATCCCTGCAGATTCCCCTAGAGATAAGTGTAGAATATGACGTGTCTGGAAATCGCAGGCTTAGATTCGAGATTAGGGTTGATAATAGCCGATTTTCCTTCCTTGCGCATTAACCGGATACAGCCGCGTTTGACCTCCACAGAGTACTGGTGGGTCTGTTTGGCGCCCAGGGCGGGATTCGAACCCGCAACACGCTCGAATTACTCGAGTGTCGCACGGGTGACAGCCGTGCATACTCTCGGCCGGCTCCCGCAAGCCGCGGACCGGGCTATACTACCTCTACGCACTCCCATATTCCAGGAATAGGGCGCGAGCCCGGCATGCATGTCCTGGGCAAAGCTACCCCGGAAAAGCTGGCAAGCTTAAACCTTCCCAACACTCCAGAGGGACGAACGAGGATTACTGTTAGGGATTGAATCAGGTTTCAACAAGAATAATTCCAGTACGAGGAGCCCACGCTAGGTAGTGGAAATTCACGGCTAATTATCCAATACCAAGCATCGGAATCGGCACCACCCTTGTCTCGTTCATAATACTCTTCATAATCTACCTCCTAGTCATCGGCTTCGTACTCTGGCTAGCAGGCGAAATTGTTGTCGGCCGAAAAGTCACCTTCGGCGAGGCCATAGCAGTCGCGGGCACGGGAACTTTCTTGGTGGGGGCTGTTGTCGTGTTTGTCCAGGGAATATTCGGCCTGCTTATCGGTCTGCTAATCTTCCTCCTCCTCGTCAAACACTACTTCAAAACGGGCTGGCTCGGAGCAATCGGAGTCGCAGTAATGGCGATAGTCGTGCTCGTGGTTCTCACATTCATTCTAGGCGCCGTCTTGGTAGGCGCGCTCTTCGGATTCCCGAAAATCTTCTAGACCGATCCCGGATCAGAGACGCGTCTGGGACATGTAAAAAATGGAAAAGGCTTCTTCGGAGCCCCTTCTATGGATATTTGGGAAACTTACGCCCCGGCAGGCTGAGGGCTAGGCTTCCTCGCCGCTCTTATCTTCCTGCTCGGAAGAACAGCCACAGGTGTCGCACATGGCTACTCAAATTCGGGCAGTTCCT
>WNGN01001060.1_pt1 | contig 17815 bp, 12 predicted proteins | sample 5400561 | NCBI WGS metagenome assembly WNGN01 (sample SAMN13153379, study PRJNA577476) | soil metagenome | isolation source: 115 cm soil or saprolite under Garry oak tree replicate 2 | place: USA:California | collected 2016-06-15
TTGACCTGGCCTACCGCACCCTGAACCCGCAAGACGTAACAGCGCTATCCAAACAATACGGCTCCTAACGGGAAAGCTCTACTCAACAAGGATCCAACGGACTCAAGGCCGGTCATAAACCGGCCGGCCTCCAACCCTTTTTAGTTCGAGAATGAAGAATTCAGTATGACGGAGTCCTTTGCCCAAGACCGGTTCTCTGATCACCTACGCGGTGACCCGTCTTGTACTATCTCTGCCCATGCTTCTGATACTTCTGACCGTGGTGTTCTTTGTTCTCAGGGTAATCCCGGGCGACCCCATCGCGGCTCTGCTGGCGGAAGGGACACCTACATACATTGTGGATGCGGTGCGGCATTCGCTGGGTCTCGACCAGCCCTACTGGGTGCAGTACCTCGTGTATCTGGCTCAGATTTTCACAGGAAATCTAGGGACATCTATCGGTCAGTACTTCAAGGGTCAGAGCGTTCTAACGGTAATACTCCAAAGGCTACCAGCAACTGCCGAACTGACCATCGGTGCAATGGTTGTAGCCACCATCATCGGCATGGGCACCGGTCTTTTCGCGGGCGTGAACAGAGACAAACCAGTCGATCTACTAGTTCGTCTCTATGGAACGATAATCTTCGTCATCCCCATATTCTGGCTGGGAGAAATTCTCCAAATTGTTTTTGCTGTCAACCTGGGCCTCCTTCCAGCTCAAGGCCGATTCTCGAGCCTTGACCCTCCAGCTACCGTGACAGGCCTCTATACTATCGACTCGTTGCTCGAAGGCAGAATCGACAAGTTCTTCGTCGCTCTACAGCATCTCGTTCTGCCTTGTCTAACACTGGGACTAGTATTGAGCGGCTTCTTCACCAAGACCGTCAGGGCCAATCTTCTCCGCACAATCAATTCGGACTATGCGGAAGCGGCAAAGGCCAGGGGGATACCACGTCGCAGAATAATCACGCGATATGCTTTGAAAAACGCCCTCATACCGGTCGTTACCGTCTTAGGCCTGCAATTCGCTATCCTCTTCGCAGGGGCCGTTCTCACAGAACGAACTTTTTCCTGGCCAGGCATGGGGTCCTTGCTTCTCCTCTCGATCAACACAGCGGACTATCCGATGATTCAAGGAACCATAGTTGTCTACGCGTTCATAATCGTAGTGATCTCCGTAATCATTGACATAATCAACGGGCTTATCGATCCAAGAGTGAGATATTGAAGGCGGAACGCTCAAGTCATGAGCGGTCATACTCTCTCTCGGAGATTCCCCTCCCATTCTTAGGACGGTTAATCCACCCCCTCATCCGTGAGAGACGTACTCTCGCTGGAGTGCTGAGCTGGATGGGTCTGGGCATTCTCTTCTTTTTCATATTCATTGCAGTCTTCGCTCCGTTGCTTGTCCCAATCAGCCAGACGCAGCCGTTCTCAAGTCCCGTTCTGCAAGCGCCCAGTCTTCAGCACCTGATGGGAACCGATAATGTGGGAAGAGACGTGCTGAGCCGGGTCGTCTGGGGTGCACGCACTTCATTAGAGATAATGGCTATTGGTGTTCTCATCGCGCTGGCCATCGGTTTCCCAGTCGGACTTTTGTCTGGCTACGTAGCTGGAAAATTGGACCGAGTGCTAGTCTTGGTCATGGATTCGATCTACGCCTTTCCAGGCCTGCTGTTGGCTGCACTAATTGCGGCAGTAATAGGGAAAGGAATATTCAACATCGGAATAGCGATCACTGTCATCTACATTCCGCTCTATTTCCGAGTGACAAGGAGCCAGACGCTCTCCGTGAGGGAGGAGCCGTATGTGGAAGCGGCTCGAGCTCTCGGAGCGAGGCCGCTCACCATAATGTTCTCGTACATAGCGCATAGTGCAATAATCGCTATTCCCGTCATCTTCTCTCTAAGTTCGGCAGATGCAATTCTAACCGCTGCAGGGCTCAGCTATCTGGGTCTTGGTCTCGAGGTGGACACTCCCGGAGATTGGGGACGCGACCTGAGTGACGCTCAGCAATTTCTCGGAGTGGGCGTCTGGTGGACTTCTGTATTCCCTGGGCTCATGATATTGCTCCTAACAATAGGTTTGAGCTTTCTCGGAGAGGGCCTGAATGACATCATCAATCCCATTCTGAGGAAGGAGAGGACGTGAGACGGCGCCCCTTCTCAGAACAGACGATCTCACGGTACACTACAAGACAAGGCGGGGAGACGCCCACGCCCTAGACGAAATCAGCCTAGAAATAGCTCCAGGAGAAACCTTGGGGGTAGTAGGAGAAACTGGTTCTGGAAAATCCACTCTCGCAAAGGCTCTGTTGGGAATCCTGCCATCGAACGCTGTGGTGAAAGGCGAACTCATCTTTCGCGAAATTAGCCTTGCGCCTTTGAGCGACGAGGCCTACCGCCAGCTCAGGGGCAAAGACATTGCCCTAATTTTCCAGGACCCGATGACTCGGCTCAACCCTCTCATGAGAATCGAAGATCATTTTGTCGAGGAAATTCAAGCCCACGAACCCGTATCCTCGGACGAGGCTCGTTCAAGAGCCGTTGAAGCCCTTGTCTCCATGGGGATCCATGAGTCTCGAATCAAGAATTACCCTCACGAATTTTCCGGGGGAATGAGGCAGCGAATTATGGTTGCACTGGCGCTCGTACTCAAGCCCTCACTTCTGGTGGCCGATGAGCCTACGACCTCTTTGGACGTGATTGTCGAGGCGCAGATCTTGGAAATTCTGCAAGATCTCAGACGTGTCTACAAGATGTCTCTCTTACTCATTACCCACAATCTAGGCATCGTGGCAGAAATCTGCGACAGGGTCGCCGTACTTTATGCGGGAAAACTGGCGGAGTTGGGTCCTGTCAGAGATGTCTTCCACAGGCCAATCCATCCTTATACGCAGGGCCTTCTTTCTTCAATCATCTCTCTAGACACCAAAGAGCTACGCTCAATTGACGGAAGCCCCCCTGACCTTGTAGCGCCACCGTCGGGATGTCGGTTTCATCCCAGATGCCCATACGCTCAACAGATCTGCACTGATCAAACTCCTCCCCTCATCGAGTTTCGGCCTGGGCACTATGCCGCCTGCCATTTCGGGGAGAAGTTCCTATGACAGACGCGGCGAACTCGCATCCTCATTTGAACACAGATGAAAGAACAGTAGGTCTGCTTTTCCGAAAATTGTTAGATTTTCTTGGCCGCGGCTCTCGTCACAGGCTTCACAGACCTAGCACAGTATTACTGCTCAGCCTCAGTTCATTCGGCTCAGCGGCACTCAACTTCCTTCTAACGATTTTTGCAGTTCCCAGTATTCCCGGAGCCCCAAACGCTCTCAGATTCAACGTGGTCATCGATGCCACGGTCGGATCGATCGCTCTCATCTATTGGGTCGTCGAGAAACCAAACTATGCCACCAGGTCGCGACCGCTTGGAGTGACATTTCTAGCAGTAGAGACTATTCTGGTTGGACTGATCTCGATTTCCGCGGGAATATTCCTTCTGTTCATACCAGTGATAGGGATAATCGGGCTGATTATTGCGGGGCTCGGCTTGGCTTTCTTCAAGCTTGGAAAGGGACTCTGGGAAGGCAAGGAATGGTCTCGGGAGATCATGTTAGTCTTGAGTGCCATAGGCGTCATCAGCTCAGTCGTACTGGAATTTCGCGGCGCAGGCAACCCGATTCTAGCAATCTACCAACTCTGGTACCTTAGACGCCCCCACGTTTCGAACTACTTCAGACTGGCCCATGCCATAATGCCTGAGGTCTCTAAGGGGGAAGTTTTTCCTGAAGAGAGTCTCCTCACCGCGGAAGACGTTCATGTTCATTTTCCCGTCAAAGTCCCCTTCGTTCAACGCCTTATTTCCAGAGAGGAATCTGTCGTGCATGCGGTGGACGGCGTCTCGTTCCAACTCCGTCCTGGAGAAATACTCGGGCTCGTCGGAGAAAGTGGTTGCGGCAAGACCACCCTGGGGAGGGCTATTGTCAGGCTGGTCAACCCTACATCAGGGCGAATAATCTTCGAAGGCCGGGACATCACTCATCTCAGTGATTCTGAGCTTCGGCCGATGAGACGAAGAATGCAAATTATCTTCCAAGACCCACATGCCTCCCTCAATCCCGCGATGACAATAGGAGCGGCGATTGGTCATCCCTTGTGGATTCATGGTCTGGTTACTTCGAAAGAAGAGGCCAGGAAAACAGTCTTGAACATAATGGGCGAGGTAGGTCTTACCCCGGAAACGCAACTCTACGACAAGTACCCCGCAGACCTGAGCGGTGGACAGAAACAGAGGGCTGTCATCGCCCGGGCGTTGATTCTAGGGCCACGACTGCTGGTCGTAGATGAAGGGGTAGCGATGCTTGACATGTCAATCAGAGCCAAAGTCCTTCAACTGATGCTGGACCTGAAACGTGCGCTTGGTCTGACCTACCTATTCATCACCCACGACTTGGCTACTGCCAAGTTCATGTGCGACCGAATCGCCATAATGTACCTCGGGCGTATTGTTGAGATCGGACCTGCAAGCGCAATCTATAGAGACCCAAAGCATCCCTACACTCAAGCTCTTCTCCAAGTCATCCCAGTACCGGACCCGGATAAGCGCCGTAAGAAGATCTTGCCGAGAGGAGAGGTACCCGACGCCGTCAACATTCCCGCAGGCTGTAGATATCATCCAAGATGTACTGCCGCACTGGCCTCTTGCGGCTGGGAAGGCCGCGACTTTATCGATCTTCTAGATGAGCATCTGTCGGGAAGCATGAGAGCTGTCGATGACGCCGAAGCCCTCGGGTCAATCGACGATTGGTGGGCGAAGGGATTTGCAGCCGGCCGAAGGATAGGGACCCAAGATCCGCAGAGACTGGTTGAAAAAGTGAAAGCGGTACTCGCTGAGGCCATGCCCCCGATGCAGCAGGCAGTCCAATCGGTTGCCGTGCGGGGCGAATCATTAATCGTTCAATTCAGAGTACCAGAGCAGCTAAAACAGACAGTCGTTGCAGATAGAACAGTGGAATGCCTTCTCTACCAATAGTCGAATTCTTCGGTTCCCTTAGGTAACTGTAGGAAGGCGGCCAGCACGATTCTGTACAGTCGCTTCTAAAACCCTTTTACCCGCGTTTTTATCCGATTCACCAGTCCTCGAATTTGCAGTTGAGACGGTCCAGCGGTGTTCGTGCATATTATGAGCTGATGAAGCCGAGGATCGTCTACTTGCTAGACTTTACCGCTGTAATGGCCTTTCTAGTTGCTGCGTCAAGTGTCAACATCGTTCGTCTAGTCGCGGTCATTGCTGCCGGGACCCTCGCATCGGGAGGAGCAGGAGCACTGAACTGCTATCTTGACCGGGACGTGGATAGAACAATGGGACGTACGAGTCGGAGACCTATTCCTCAAGGAGAGGTTTCCCCAGTCCGCGCGCTCCTCTTTGGCCTTGGACTCATCGGCATCAGCGCGGTAATCTCCGCATTATTCCTCCCCTTGTTAGCTGGACTCTTCATCATCCTAGGGGCTGCCATCTACGTGCTGTTCTACACGAAATATCTCAAGCGTCGAACCAGCCTCAATATTGTTCTGGGTGGCTCAGCGGGAAGCTGCGCCCCCTTGGCGGGCTGGGCCGCGGCAACGGGACAACTGACAGCACCAGCGCCATGGTTGATGGCCCTCTTGGTCTTCGTCTGGACCCCCAGCCACTTCTGGGCATTGGCTATGAGAGCTGTGAGTGACTATTCGAAGGCAGGGATCCCCATGCTGCCCGTCGTTGTGGGTGAGAAGAAGACAGCGCAGTACATTGCACTCAACACTTTCTTACTGGTTCCCCTATCCCTAGCGTTTGTTCTACCTCCTCTGGGAGGGTTTGGCATCATCTATCTGGTGACCGCTACCATATTGGGTCTCGGCATGATTCTCGTCGACCTTAGACTCCTCGCCAATCCGACCAAAGCTCAGGCATGGACGGCCTTCAAGTTCTCCAGCCCCTACCTGGCCATTGTCTTTCTCGCAATGGTCCTAGATGTGAGGCTTCTTCCGCACTATCTTCCAATCTAGAAACTCGAGTCAGAATTTCTCGGCGAGCTTCAAAAAGTTCTGGACGATCATGCGTCCATGAGGATGCCTCTCATCCGATCTCTCCGGATGGAACTGGAGGCCGTAGACGGGGCGAGTCTTATGACCGATGGCTTCAACCTGTGATGTTGCTGATTCAGCTAGGTGGCGGAATCCTTCGGGAACGCGGGTTAGAGCTTGACGGTGCGACTCGGACACTCCAATTGAACCGGGAAGTCCATCGAATAAGGGATCGCTTCCTATCAGTTTGATCTCTTTGAACTCTCGAACGGTATGGCCAAGATCCAAGACTTCCGACCCGTAGGCGGCACCGATGAGTTGATGCCCGAAACAAATTCCGAGAAATGGACAGTCTAGCTTTCTGACCAGATCCATCTCAGGCTGGAATACCATTCTAGTGTCAGGCTTTGATAACATGAAGTTGGAGCCGGTAAGAATTGTAACTTCAGGGTCTTTCTGCAAAACGACATCATGCAGTCGAGCAGTCTTGTAGTCCAGCATCTCAGGACGTTGACCGGCGCAGAGTGTTATGTTGTCGAGCGCCTGTTTCGCCTTTTCGGGTTCCTTGTAGTTGTTGATTACCAGAATTTTCAATCTTTGAGGTCACAGGGCAGCGAGGAGTTTGTCTATCTCCTCCTCGGTATTGTAGTAGTGAGGGGATACGCGTATAGCTTTGACTCTACTCGCGACGGTGATGTTCAGTGACTTTAGCTTGTTGAACGTAGCCTGAGGATCGGCGTCTTCGAAGACTACTATTCCGCTTCGACGCTCAGACTGTAGTGGTGTCAGTATTTTCCGTTCTTTCTTCTTCAACCCATCGATGAGACGGTCAGTTACTTTGAGGACGCGGTGGTATCTTTCTTGCTGGTCATGCTTGAGCGCGTATTCAAGGGCGGCTTTTGCTCCGACGATCGAGATTACTCCCCAGCTTCCTCCCTCGAAACGGGTCGCGTCTAACGCGGGCTCTGCGTCGTCGATGTTGAAGGGCTTGCCGAACAAGTCTTCCTGCTTGGACAATCTTCTAACAACCGAGTCCTCTACGCCGTGCCAGCCGATGTAGTTGGGGTCCAGTTCGCTTAGCCTATCACGGTGCGTGTATAGGTAGGCAGCGCCGTGGGGTCCCTGCATCCACTTGTACATGCCACAGGCCAACGCATCAACCCCGTCTTGTTTGGCGTTGATCGGGAAGACTCCTAGTCCGTGGAAGGAGTCCGCTATGACGAACGCGTTGTGCTCGTGAGCGATCTTTGCGATCTCTCGGATCTTTTCTCGGCAGCCGTTCGTCCATGAGACGTAGTCGACTGAGACGATGGAGGTATTATCATCAATCGCCTTCTCCCACTTGTCTAGTGGAACTACGCCATTCTGGTCCTTTCTTAGTAGTCGAACCTCGTTGGTGCGGCCGTGCTTCTTCTGGAGATGCCAGAGGTAGATGTTAGTGGGAAAGTTCAGCTCACTGATGACGATGTTCCCGTTCGGTTTGTACTTGATACTGCTTGCTAGAGCAGTGAGACCTGAGCTGACGTTCGGGACACTCGCGACCTCCTCGAGGCTTGCTCCAATCATCTTTCCAAAGAGCCTGCGAGACTCGATGATCATGGGTAGCCATTCTTCCCAGTTCTCTCCATAGTCGCGCCAGTCCGTTAGGTATTCGTGGATAGCGTTGAGAACATTGATCGAGGGCGGGCCCGTCCCTGCGTTATCGAAGTAGGCTCGTCGTGAGGTTACTGGGATTTCCTTTCTGACAAGATCGATATTCAAGGAGACGGCAGTGCCTCACGGTATTCTGAGTTTTCCGTCGGGAGTATAAAGGGCGTGCTAGTCGGAGTGGAAGGCGGCAACGCCAACTTCTGAGATGCAGTTCTTGCACCAGAACTGGTTTTTCTCGGGGCTGTATTCTGCATAGGAGTCGGTGACAACGTTTCCGCAACGGCTGAATCGTAGAATCATGACCCGCCGCATCTTGTGATGCGGAAGATCTTTCCTGTGGATAGAGATGTCAGCATCTCCAAGCTCAATGATGACGTTGCACGTCTCGCAGTAGTAAACCGTGTTTAGTACTGCTCTGTCTCTCGCCTCTACCCAGTCTTCAGCCATGAACTAATATGTCCACTCTCCTTGAAAAATCTGCAAGACCAGCCGGTCATAGTCCGTGGATGCACAGTCTTCCACGGCAGGCTAGAGAAGTTAGGGTCAAGGCCAGGAAGCTTCAGAGTTTGAAGGAGTAAGTCGTTGCTCAGATATTGCGTCGAACGTGCTTGGGCTATTTTGTGACGATGAAGGTGAAGTCTGAGGCCGGCCCAGCGCTCCATCCTGGAGCATTCGGCTGGATTGGTAATTGGGAGTAGAATATTGTTGCCTCGGTCTGGTACCTTGCTCTAATCGGCGGGGGGATCCAACTAGTCTGAATGATAGTCTCTTCGCCAACGCTCAGTCTGGTAACCTGAGAAGTAACGAAGTATGCGGTGTTGTTGCCTCCCACCATTTTGAACTGGACGTATACGTATGCAGGGACTCCTGTTATGTTAACATCGGCTAGCAGGGTTTCTTCTGACGACTTTCGTAGACCGATGTGGTGTGAGCCTGCGGACGCCACGAACTTTTGGAAGGATAGTGTCCCAAATATGCTTACATGATCCAGGCCGATAACCTTATCCTTCAAGTTGAGGGATCAGAAATAATTCGAGTAGTATGCTGGCTGTCAGGCTTCTACTCACGTTCGCCATCGTCTTCTCACTGGTCAGTCTTCCCAGCGCACTTTCCAGCAACTTCAATCTCCCGAGTATTCATGTTGTGAAAGCCACTTCCGAGACAGGAGTCGGCAGCTGGTTTCCTGCGGGTGCTCAGGAGCAGACCATGTCAATAAGCCAAGGTTACGGTATTAGCGCTACCTGTCTAGGCTGGCTATCAACAAACCAGGTAGATGCTTGCGACTGGCCACTCACAGCCACCGAACAGAATAGCTGTGCTGGAAACACTGCTATTCTCTGCAGTCTCCCGGTGCCAGACCATGGATACTTCGAGATCGAATTCAACCTGGCCGGCGTCATCTGGGGAATCCCGATGGACTATGGTAACAGTGCGGCCGGTATCGAGCTTCGCCAGGGCTTTGCCCACCTCTTCAACAAGCAGAGCTTTGTGACCAACAATGCCGCATGTGTGGCAGTAGTGTGCATTCCTAACGATGCGCCTGTCCCCATTTGCACAACCACTGCAGGTTGCACGAACGGTGGTCTTCCCGCTGCAAATCCGTGTGGGTGGGATACGAAATACACGGAGACTAGCCCCGGCAACTGTGTTGTCGGTGCTCCTGGTGGAACAGCCTACAACTGCAGCTTCACCACTGCCTGTCCTACAGGCACTGTCGTGGGAGCCACAACCTTTCCGTGGCAGGCAGCCATCGGCAGCCCAGACTTTTGCGCGGCTGCACAGCACTTCATCCAGGCCTTTTCCGACGCAAACATTACCGGCGTGACGACTAGCGCAAATTGCGAGCTCTTACCTCCGAAAGGAGGCTGGCCGTCGGTCGTCTCGGCCATCAACACTGCAAACAACTGTGTCGCAGGAACGGCGTCCACGGCGAACGTCTGCGCATTCGTCCGTACGACTGAGCCGAGGAAGAGTCTAGGTGAGGGTCTCACTCAGGACATCTGCGCGCTATTCTCGCCCGCCTGGGGCGCGTGGACAACCCTAGCGGGCAATCCATTCTCATGCGATAACTCGAACACCGGCACTGGCAATCATGCTTGTGGCGGCGGGTCATGTCCGTTCCTGCAATTATCGGAAGGAGTAATCAGCCAATTCTGCGGATTCAACTCGACCCCCCCAGGTGTCCCTAACAAGTGTTGGGGATTCGGAACATTCGGCTTTGGACAAGTCTTCCCATTCGACAGCACACTATATTTCGAATATAACAGCAACTTCGCCTCTTACATTTCAGCTTCGCCGTGCATCGGCACCACGGTGTTCCCCTACTCGGGGGCCAACTACATGTCTGTCTGCAGTCCCACCTACGATAGTTTGAGTTCGACGATGGAGTTTGCCACATGCCTTGCCTCGCCCGGACCATCCGCCGATCCGACATTCAACCAGGCATCACCCTCATTCGCTAGCTGTTCGGGAACAATGGTTAGTGGTGGAGCGGGAGCAACCACATGCATTGGTTCGTTTCCGGTCTGCAGCGCTGTCAGCGCCGGATACCAAGCTGAAGACTACTTCGGAAGCCATGCCTTCACGATACCTGTCTGGACAGGAGTCGATGTCCAGGCTCGGCTGAGCAACTGGCCTCTCGGCGGATCTTCACCCGGCTTCATCACAGCCTTCGGCGGCAATGGCTACTCGGCGTCTGCGAGTATCTGGGAATGGCTCAACGCCTACAGCCCAACCCCCGCTGTGCCTGGAACGTTCCGCCAGGGCTTCCTGACAACAGTTGGCAGTTTGAACCCCTTTGACGCTTCAACTCTATGGGACTTTTATGTGCTCAGTAACATCTACGACAGTCTCTTCGTCCAGAACCCCCAGTGCGACAACACTCCAGGTCCTCTTCACGCGGGGCCTGCACAGTGCGCCTCGATCCTCCAAGTCATTGACTGGATGACTACCAGCCACTCTTTCCTCTGCTATCCTGGCGGTCCTCCTTGTTCAGCATCAAACTTGGGTTATGGTAACACGACCTATCTTGCTGGCACAACCGCGGATCTTCGTCTCAATCTGAACCGGAATAATCACTGGCAGGATGGCGGACCGGTGACAGCATGGGATGTCAAGTACAGCTTCGTCGACCTCAATGCTACAGGAGCAATCCAGGCGAGTTCGCTGGCCAATGTTGCTCACATTAACGTCATCGACGAGTTCACGCTGGACCTTAACATGAAGGCTAAGGGTCCATTCACTGAGCTCTTCCTCGGCGGCATCACCATAATCCCAGGCCACATCTGGTCTGCTTGTGGTGCGACCACCTGGAACAGCGGTGTAACCGGCAAGGACATTTCCGGAACAAACATCGTCACTGCTCCAGAGGACGCTTGCATCGGAGAATTTGGCGCGCCAAACATCGTCACCGTCGGCGGTGTCCGCGCTGACAGCCCGACCTTCGACCCCGTCACAAATGGCTTCTTGCTCGGATCAGGACCCTACACGTGCGAGAGCGTCGGCGGCACGGGTCACCCGACAGTCGGCACGATCGGAGGAGGCTGCAGTGTCGACAATACTCAGGCTCCAGTTGCAGGGCTCGATGACTTCACCCTGACTAGGACCGGCTGCACTCTAATATCGACCGGGACTACCTGTGGTGTTGCAGGCTCCAGTGGCGATTATTTCCGAAGCAGCGGCGCACTCGCATCATACATCTGGACAGTCGATATCGGGTCAGGTAGCGCCGACTTTTCCAAGGTGTTGACTGTCAACAGCTGTCACTCACCTACTCCATCAACCAACTGTCCACATTGGGCACAGGGAATCGGCAACCCCGGAGGAACAGGAGCTAACCCCGTCGGGTTGACTCAGCGTCTGAAAGTGAACTTGTACAGAGGAGTCAGTTGGATAAACTATGCAACCCCCAAGTCCAATGGGTCACTCGGTATTCTCGCATGCGCTCCAGGATATACCTTGCCAGGAACGACAATTACCCCATGCACCGCAACCAACGCTGGCTGGTCTGAATATGTACTACCGGGACTCGGAGCATACGCATCGACACTCTACGAGGTGGGTAGCCAAATTACGCTAGGGACAACAACAACCAGCACCTCTACACTATCACCAGCCAGCGTTGTTGGTTGCGCAACAACCTATCCGAATGGAGGATACGACTGCTAACGCGAGAACTTTTTGTAAATCCCCTGTATCGATTGAGAAACCAACTGCCTGTCAGTATCAAACTAAATCCGCTGTCTCATTTCTCACGTTTCCTACAACCAGCCCCTGAGCGGTGATTGATAGTTCGCGCGTAAAGCTCAGCCGATACACTTATCATGTGATCACGAGAGCCTAAGGTTCGAGTAGCATGCCTGCATTGAGGCTCCTACTCATTCTTACAATTGCTTTCTCACTGGTTAGTCTTCCTGGGGTCCTGTCGAGCAACTTCGTTCTCCCGAGTATTCCTGTTGTGAGGGCTCAGCAAGAGACGACGTCTGGATCATGGTATCCCGCAGGCGCGCAAGAACAGACTCTGTCGATAAGCCAGGGTGACGGTGCTAGCGGTACTCAGGTCGGCTGGCTTTTGACAGGCCGGGTCGACAGTGAGGACTGGCCGTTGACAGCGTCACAGCAAGGCAGTGGTGCAGGCGGTGTAAACTGTCCCGGCAACACCGCTGTTCTCTGCAGCCTTCCAGTTCCTGACCATGGATACTTTGAGATCGAGTTCAACCTCGCAAACGTTCTCTGGGGCATACCGATGCAGTACGGTAACAGCGCAGCGGGCATCGAGCTCCGCCAGGGGATAGCTCATCTCTTCAACAAGCAGAGTTTCGCAGCAAACAACATCGCCTGCTTGGGTGTAGCGTGCGTCCCTGATGATCAACCAATTCCCGCCTGCACCATATCGGTCGGCTGTACTAACGGTGGGCTCTATGCGGCCAACCCGTGTGGCTGGGATACAAAGTACAACGAGTCCAGCTCGACGAATTGCGTCGTGGGCGCTCCCGGTGGTACTGCTTACAACTGCAACTTCAGTACCACATGTCCCACCGGAATTGTCACCGGCACCACTACCTTTCCGTGGGAGGCTCAGATCGGCAGCCCTGACTTTTGTGCTGCCGCACAGCACTTTATCCAAGCCTTCGCAGATGCTAGCATTAGCGGCGTGACGACAAACGCGAACTGTGAACTTGTCCCGCCAACGGGCGGCTGGCCCTCGGTCGTTACAGCCATCAATACTGCACAAGGCAATGGGTGTGCTGGCGGATTTCTTGCCACCGGGAATACTTGCTTCTTCGTGCGTAAGACCGAGCCTCGCCAGAGCCTGGGTTACGGTCTAGGACAGGATATTTGCGCACTCTTCTCGCCCGCGTGGGGTGCCTGGACTACCCTGGCGGGTAACCCATTCGATTGCGACAACAGCAACACCGGTTCTGGCAATGCTGCTTGCGGCGGCGGGCCTTGCCCGTTCCTCCAATTAATCCAGCCCGATGCTCAATTCTGCGGATTCAACACAAGCACTAACGGTATCCCGATCAACTGCTGGGGACTGGGAACGTTCGGCTTTGGACAAGTCTTCCCGTTCGACAGCACCACGTACTTCGAGTACAATAGTCTCTTTGCCACAAAGACTACGGTTACCTGCACCAGTGCCGACTGCACCAGTAATGTTCCAGGCTCACCATGCACCAGTACCACTTTCACCAGCAGTGCTTCCGACTACAACTACGTCTGCAGCCCCACATACGATAGTCTGAGCTCGGCGATGGAGTTTTCACCATGCCTCACCGCGACCGGGGATCCAACACCCAACGCGGCTACACCCACCTTCGTAAACTGTTCGGGTGGAACCGTGGGTTCTGGTACAGGCTCCACATCATGCATCGGCGCATCTCCAGCCTGCACATCGATTAGCGCTGGTTACCAGGCTGAGGACTACTTTGGCAGCCACGTTTTCACGATACCCGTCTGGTCCGGCCGAGACATCCAGGGTCGCCTCGGCAACTGGGCCCTAGGCGGCTCGTCACCAGGCTTCATCACCGCCTTCGGCGGCGGTTACTCGGCATCCGCGAACTACTTCAACTGGCTCAACGCTTACAGTGCCACTCCGGCTATAGCCGGAACATTCCGCCAGAGCTTCTTGACAACCGTTGGCAGTCTCAACCCATTCCAATTCATCTCTCCCTGGGAAGCCTACTTGCTGAGCAACATCTACGACGGTCTCTTCGTCCAGAACCCGCAATGTACCAACTCGGCAAGTCTAGCGGCTAGCGCTGGTGTTCCTCAGTGTTCTTCTATCTTGCAGAACATTGACTGGATGACTACCAGCCACAACTTCCTCTGCTACCTAGGTGGCCCCCAATGTACCGCAACAACACTGGGCTATGGCAACTCGACATACTTTGCTGGTACCACAGCAGTTCTTCGGCTAAATCTGAACCGTTGCAACCACTGGCAGGACGGTGGACCTGTAACAGCATGGGATGTAAAGTACAGCTTCATCAACCTCAACGTCACCGGTGCTTTCCAGTCGACATCTCCCTTCCAAGCATCATCGCTTGCCACGATCGCTCACATCAACGTCTTGGACGAGTTCACGCTGGACCTCAACTTCAAGGTCAAAGGTCCCTTCACTGAACTCTCCATAGGGGGCGTCACCATAATCCCAGGCCACGTCTGGTCTGCTTGCGGAGCGAGCGCATGGAACAGCGGCGTGACTGGCAAGAACGTTGCGGGTTCGAACATCGTCAACGCTGCAGAGGACACGTGCGTGGGAACTTTTGCCTCACCGAGCATCGTCACTGTTAATGGTGTACGTGCTGACAGTCCAAGCTTCGATGTCGTCGCGAACAACTTCCTGATCGGATCTGGCCCATACACTTGCCAGAGTGTCGGTGGTACGGGTCACCCTGCTGTGGGTACGCTTGGAGGAGGGTGCAGTATCGACAATACTCAGGCTCCAGTTTTCGGCCTCGGTGATTTCACACTGACGAGGACAGGCTGCACTCTCTCAGGCTCCGGCACCACTTGTGGTGTTGCAGGTGCTGCAACCGACTACTTCCGCAGCAGTGGTGCACTCGCCTCATACATCTGGACTGGCGACATCGGATCAGGCAGTGCTGACTTTTCCAAGGTGTTGACTGTTAACAGCTGTCACTCACCTACTCCGTCAGCCAACTGTCCACACTGGGCACAGGGCATCGGCAACCCGAGTCTCACGGGCACTAGCAACCCTGTCGGGTTGAACCAGCGTTTGAAGGTCAACTCGTTCAAGGGAATAAGCTGGATAGGATTCAGCACGGAGAAGACTGCCAGTACACAGCTGGTCCTTGCGTGCGCAGCAGGATATACGTTACCTGGAACAACAATCACACCGTGTACAGCAACCAACGCGGGATGGAGTACAACCGTCCTACCGGGGATTGGAGGATACGCTTCGACGCTCTTCGAGGTAGGTAGTCAGATAACCATTGGCACAACAACAACCCCCACTAGTACATTGGCACCCGCTTCATCCATCGGATGCGCGTCAGACTATCCCAACGGCGGATACGACTGCTAGTGCAAAACTTTGATGCAACTCCCGTCCTTACCCACCCGGAAACTGTCCCATTAGCAGAAGCCTTACAGCAACGCTCAAGGTTGTGGGCAATACTCCTATATCTCGGCCCCGGCATGAACAGGTGTCACGGAATGACGATCAGCTAGCGAGCGACTGGGGCCTCGAAAGCGATCCGGTAGGAATCCCGCATGGGCCAGAAGAACAAGAAAGAGAACAGCTTTGATACGCTTCTCAATCAATCACTTGACAAGCAGGGTCACGGAAGGGTTACCCCAAGACATGCGCGCAAAGCAGCTGGTAGGATTTGGCCACGACGACACGTCCGTCTCACTCTCTCACTAACCATTCTCCTAGTAGCTGGGCTTGGAGCATCTGTCTTGGCCTGGCAGAACGGTCTCTGGTTCGCCGCGGCTGGTCCCAGCGGCTTGAGGGCCGTGCTGATCGACGGACTTTCAGTGAGCTACCCTGACCCTTCATTCACCAACAATGTGACGAAGACACTCTCTTCGGCCGGGTATACAGTAGACTACATCGGTCCAGACAAGTTCACAGTGGATACTTTCGCGAATCTTCCCTCCCAAGGCTATGGTCTGGTGATCATACGAGCCCATACCGCACATTCAGCTATCATAACATCCGAGCCCTACACCAGTTCCAAGTACGTCTTTGAACAGCTCGCTGGCCGTGTATCTGCCGCGACGATAGGAACCCCAGTGGAATATTTCGCCGTCGCGGCGCAGTTCATTAGCAGCGAATCTCATGGAAGGTTTCAGAATTCGATCATTGTATTGATGGGCTGTGGTGATCCTGGTGATCGAGAGACGTTTGGCGCGGCCTTCGCGGACAAAGGGGCTGGTTACCTAATTGGGTTCGACAATTCGGTCAGCGCGCAGTACACGGATTCCGCGACCTCGACGCTCGTGTCGGCCTTGGCTCACGGAAATACTATACGGGAATCCATCAGCTTGGCTTCTAGCCCTGATCCTGTATACCACGGCCAGTTCGGCTTTGTTGAGGCGAGCAGCGTCTCGCAACAGAGGTTGGCAACTCTCCTCTCTGAACTGTCCCTTTTCGCGACCTTCGGTATTATACTGATATTCGGCCCCCTGTGTGTCTTTCTAGTTCCAAAGATACTTGCCAGACGTTAACGACTCCTGACCCCTAGCGGAAACCGGGGATTCGACCGGGATTTTCTCTGCGATAGCTGGCTAGCCTCTACCCACCTGCGGGACGACAACTGCTCCAGCCAGGAGTAACTGTTCTGGATTCCTTCTTTTCTCCGCCTCCTCTGGTTCCTCCACCACCTCCTATGGCTTCCAGTACTAGTAGGACAAGCCAACGATAATGATGATCTCACTAAGAAGACGGTACCCATTCTGATAAAAGTTCAGAACCGCCCCCGAAGCCATCAAGGGAAGCGACATAGCCGTTATGATGTTATCGATATACTTCGACCATTTCATCGGTGAAGATCCCCAAATGCTAAGACGTCCCTAGTCAGTTAGGTCTTCCGCGCCCCTGAACTACGCCGAAATGTTGACTATATCCTCTGCATCCACCTAGGGGGAGCAAAGTTGACTACATCCGACTGCACTTCACTTACTGCTGAATGAAAGGTAGAATGGTATGGGTCTTCCTGAAAAAATCAAGCAGATAGAGGAGGAGATGAAGAAGACCCAGATCAATAAGCACACCGAGCATCATATCGGTCTTTTGAAGGCGAAGCTTGCCAGAGTGCGAGCGGAGCTCGAGGCTTCCACTTCGAAGAGTGGAGGTCCAGCGTTCGAGATTCGCAAGGGTGGGGATGCTACTGTTGTCCTCATCGGTCTCCCTAGCGTTGGTAAGTCTACGATCCTTAATCGTCTGACGAATGCGAAGTCGAAGGTTGCTGCTTACGCATTTACGACTCTAACTGTAGTCCCAGGAATATTGCGATACAATGGAGCTGACATTCAGATTCTCGACCTCCCGGGAATTATCAGCGGTGCCTCCTCGGGGAGAGGGAGGGGGCGCAGAGTCCTCTCTGTGGCTCGCAATGCTGACCTTGTCCTGTTGATCCTGGACGTTTTTCAGCCAGGTCAGGTAGAACTGTTGAAACGTGAGCTTCACGAGATGGGTATTCGAATCAACCAGAAGCCACCCGATGTGGTAATTACAAAGTCCAGCAAAGGAGGGCTAGCTCTAACAACCAGCGTCAAACTCACCAAGCTCTCTCAGGCGACAGTCAAAGGGATAGCTGAAGCATACGGGCTGACCAATGGCAGCATTCTGATTCGTGAGGACATCACGGATGACCAGCTCATCGATGTCTTAACGGGGAACAGAAGATATGCTTCGGCACTCGTCGTCCTCAACAAGGTGGACCTCGTCAACGAACAATATCTTGCCGTTGTGAAGAAACAAGTTGGAACTGATTTCGTGCCTATATCTGCGGAGAAGGGTCTGAACATGGACATACTTACCGAACGGATCTGGGAGACACTGGATTTCATACGAATCTACTTGAAGCGTCCAGATGGAGAACCTGATTTCGAGAAGCCTCTAATTCTCCCCGCACGCTCCACGCTGCGAGATGTCT
>WNGN01001141.1_pt1 | contig 17814 bp, 17 predicted proteins | sample 5400561 | NCBI WGS metagenome assembly WNGN01 (sample SAMN13153379, study PRJNA577476) | soil metagenome | isolation source: 115 cm soil or saprolite under Garry oak tree replicate 2 | place: USA:California | collected 2016-06-15
AGGGGCGATTGCGCCTCTTCGCGCGCTACGGCAACGCGGCCAACCTGGTTGCCGACATCCGGACCTTGCTGCGTACTTCGAGCCGGCTCTGAGCAGTGCGGCCTCGAAATTCGAGGATGAGCGTCAGGTTCTCGCGATCAGCGACCTCGATCTTCTGCTCCGCCTTCGTGCCGAGCTATTTCTTCAGCAGGCCCGTTGATTTCGACGCGATCACCGTTCTCCTCGGGAAGCTCAGAGGCGTAGACTAACGGCCGGAACGTTGTTCGGGAACCGTCGAGCGCCGCACCGCACACGAGGGAATATCCGTGGCCGCATTCGATGACGCGAAGCTGGATCCGATCGCACGGCTGCAGCAGCTGCCGCTGCGCCATCGATGGCTGCGCTGGGCGGTGCTCGCGGCGAGCCTCGCTTTTTCCGCCGTCAGCACCTACTACTTCGGCATCGAGGTGCGACAGGAGGCGCGCTCGAGGTTCGAGACCGTCGGCATCGGCGTCGCCAACGACGTGCAATCGCGGATCCGCGCCTACGGGGACGTGCTCTACGCGCTGCGCGGGCTGTTCGACGCTTCCGACAAGGTGACCCGGGACGAGTTTCACCAGTTCGCGCAGGCGCTCTCGCTGGCTGAGCGTTATCCCGGGGCCACCAACATTTCTTTTGCATCCCGCGTCCCGCATGCAAAGAAGCTGGAATTCGAGCGCGCGGTGCGCGCCGAGACGAGTCCCCTGATCAAAGGGCTGCCCGAATTTGCCATCAAGCCCCCGGGCGAGCGCCCGGAGTACGCGGTATTGACCTACATCGAGCCCATGGGCAAGAACGTCCCCGCGTGGGGGCTCGACCTCAACGCCGATCCGCTGCGCCGCTCTGTCACGGATCGCGCGCGGGATACGGGCCGGATGGCGTCGAGCTCGGGAGTCACCTTACTGAGGGACAGCAACGCCGGCGTCAGCAGCACGCTGCTGCGTCTCGCCTTGTACCGCGGCGGCGGCGTGCCGGGGTCGGTCGAGGAGCGGCAGCGCCTCTACTGGGGAATGGTGGGCTCGACCGTACGCATCGGCGAGATGATCGGTGCGACGCTGTCCAAGGACATCCTCTCCCGCGCGCAGCTGCAGATTTACGAAGCCGGCGACGCACCCGCCGAAGACGCGGCAGGGGGCACGCTGCTGTTTGACAGCGCAGCCTCGGGCACCGCGGCCTCTGCAGCCGCCCCGGCGGAATTCTCCGGATACGCGGTGACCCACCGTCTGGCCGTGGGAGATCGCGAATGGCGGTTGCGGATCGTTCCCCGCAAGGATCCCGTCGACCTCCTGGACAAGGCCGGGATCGCAGCGATCCTGGCGGCCCTGCTTGCCATCAGCGCCTTGCTGTTCTGGCTGATGACGTCGGTTGCAACCTCCGAATCGCGCGGCGCCGAGCTCGCGAAGAGCAACCGCGAGGCGGTGCTGCTGCGCGAAAAACTGCGCGAGCAGGCGATGCGCGACAAGCTCACCGGACTCTACAACCGCCATTACGTAGAGGAGTGGTTCGGCCTGGAGCTGCGCCGCGCGCAGCGCCACGGCAGGCCGATCGCCGCCATCATGGTGGACGTCGATCACTTCAAGCGCTTCAACGACAGCTTCGGCCATGAAGCAGGCGACCTGGTGTTGCGGGACCTGGCGGGCGTGCTCAGGCGACTTGCGCGACAGTCCGACGTCGCCAGCCGGTACGGCGGCGAGGAGTTCCTCGTGCTCCTACCGGAATGTCCGTTCGACGCCGCGCTGCGCAAGGCCGAGCAACTGCGCGAGGAAGTTCTGAAGCTCAAGCTTCAGTATGAGAATCAGCCGCTCGGGCCCGTCACCGTTTCGATCGGTGTAGCGGCCTTCCCCGATCACGCGCAGGAGGCCGAGGCGTTGCTGCGCTGCGCGGACGAGGCGCTGTATCTGGCGAAGCAGACCGGGCGCAACCGTGTCGTGGCGTACTCCGCAGACAAAACAAGCGTGCGCGGGGGACTCTGGATTGCGCGATGACTTCGACGATCGTATCGGTGGCCGTTCGCTGACGCGCCGAGGAGCGGCATGGGGAATGCCGCCCTACTTCTGTGGGCAAAGCCGCGCTTCAACGCGGCTTTTTCGAGCGCAAAGTCCGGCGCCGGAAGCTCACGCCGCGGCGATGACGCCCTTCATCTTTTCAAGCGCCTTCGCCTCGATCTGGCGGATGCGTTCGGCCGAAACCCTGAACTCTGCCGCGAGCTCATGCAGTGTCGCCGAGTCCTTTTCGCGCAGCCAGCGCGCCTCGATGATGCGGCGGCTGCGCTCGTCCAGGCTCGCCAGCGCGGTGCTCAGACCGCGTGCGCGCAGATTTTCGTCCTGTTTGGCTTCGACAAGCTCGAGCGGCCCGGCAGAGCGGTCGGCGAGATAGGCGATGGGCGCGTAGCGGTCCTCGTCGTCGTCGGCGGGATCGAGCGCGATTTCCTTGCCCGCTAGCCGCATTTCCATCTCCGTGACTTCCTCGGGCTTCACGCGAAGTTGCTTCGCCACCGAGCCGGTTTCGGCGCGTGAAAGCGGATCGAGCGACGGTTTCATGCTGCGCAGATTGAAAAACAACTTGCGTTGCGCCTTGGTGGTGGCGATCTTCACCAGGCGCCAGTTGCGCAGGATGAATTCATGGATCTCGGCCTTGATCCAGTGAACCGCAAAGGACACCAGCCGCACGCCGCGCTCCGGATCGAAGCGCTTCACGGCCTTCATCAGGCCGATGTTGCCTTCCTGGATGAGGTCGGCTTGCGGCAGCCCGTAGCCCATATAGCCGCGCGCGATCGAAACCACCACGCGCAGGTGCGACAGCACCAGCTGGCGCGCCGCCTCGAGGTCGTCCTCGGACCTGAACTTGCGCGCGAGCCGCACCTCCTCTTCCGCTGAGAGGATCGGGAAGCGGTTGACCGCCTGGATGTAGCTTTCCAGGCTTCCTACCGGTACCGGCAATGCCATTGCTTTGCTCATATGCGTATCTCCCGTGTTCATCGGGGACAGGACGTACCCACTTCCCGATGCTGGCGTTGAGCGGCACGGGCTTCATCGTGCGCTCCAACGCCCTTCAGAGCTAAACTAATTTTAGCAGTCTCGGTGTTAGAGTGCTAACCGCAGGGCCAGGTTCCCTCCACCCCGGGACCGGAGGGTGGCGGCAGCTCGTAAATCGCCTAATCCAAGTCTATTTCGCGTAAGTGCTTGCTTACCGATAGATAGGCCCCGAGCCACCCGAGGAGGGCGGCCGCACCCAGGGTCGCGGCCGCCTCGGCCGGATCCGGGAAGCGCAGGCGAAAATCCGATCCGTATAACACGGCCAACTGCGCGATATCGCGGTTGACGACGGCAAGCGCGGCGTACACGATCCCCAGCGCGGCGAGCCCGCCGAGCAGGCCGAGAAAGGACCCGAGATAGATAAACGGCCGCTGTACATAGGCGCGGGTCGCCCCGATCAGCCGGCTCACCTCGATCTCGTCGCGCTGGGTGAGGATCTGCAGGCGGATCGTATTGAACGTCACGGCGACCAGCGCGAGACCGAGCAGCGCGCCCAGCAGGGCCACCGTCGTCCTCCCCAGGCGCAGCAGCGTGTCCAGGCGTCGCAACCACGCCGAATCCACCTGGACGTGCGCCACCTTGGGCAGCGCCCGAAACTGGCGCTCGAGCCGCTCCGCGAGCTCGGGGTCGCTCGCGGCAAGGGTGACGACGAACGCATCCGGGAGCGGGTTGTCGCGCAGGGTCGCGATGACCTCGGCCATGCCGGGCGAGCGCTTCAGCCCGGTGAGCGCGGAATTGCGGTCGACAAAGCGCACCGCGCGCACGCCTTGGGCGCCTTTGAGGCGCGCCTCGATCGCCGCGGCGTCGTTTTTTGCCGCATCGGCGGCGAGGAAGACCGAAAGCTGAGACTCCGTCGAGACGTTGCGCGAGAACGGCTCGAGGTTGCCGAGCACGGTGTAGCCCCCGAGCGGAAGCGCGAGCGCCACGCCGATCACCAGCATGTTGAGGAAGGTCGCGACCGGCGCGCCCGCCAGACGCGACACGGTCTGCGCGAAGCTGAAGCGGTGGTGCTGCAGCCACGCCCTCAAAGGAGCCTCCCGTGATCGAGAGCGAGCGAGCGCTTTTGCCATTTGCGTATGAGCTGCGGGTCATGCGTGGCGATGAGCACGGTTACGCCGACCCGGTTGAAGGCGCGGAATATTTCCATGATGTCGTCGGAGTAGGCCTGATCGAGGCTCGCCGTGGGCTCGTCGGCGAGCAGAATGCCGGGCCGGTTCACCACGGCGCGGGCAATGCACAGACGCTGCTGCTCGCCGCCCGAAAGCATGACCGGGTTTGCTTTCTCGCGCTCGAGCAGCCCGACCATGTCGAGCGCCGCGCGCACCCGCCGCACCGCTTCCTTGTACGGATACCCGGTGACGATCAGAGGCAGCATGACGTTGTCGAACGCGCTGCGGTCGTAGAGCAGCTTCTGGTTCTGGAACACCAGGCCCAGATTGCGCCGCAGGAAAGGAATCGCCGAGGGACGGATTTTCGAGATGTTCTGGCCGTTGACGAGCACCGTGCCGCCGTTCGCGCGCTCGATGGCGGCGATCAGCTTCAGGAGCGTCGTCTTGCCGGCGCCGGAGTGGCCGGTGAGGAACACCATCTCGCCGGCCTCGACCGCGAAGCTGATGGCTTTCAGCGCCTCGAAGCCGCCGGGGTAGCGCTTGCTGACCCGGTTGAAAGTAATGATCGCCACGCGAAAAGCTCAGTCGAGCAGCGCCGAGACGAACTCGCGCGCCGCGAACGGGCGCAGGTCGTCGATGCCTTCTCCGACGCCGACGAACCTCAGCGGAAGGGGCTGGCCTCTCAGGCCTTCGGATCGCGCCAGCGCCTCTTTGGATCGCGCCAGCGCGATGGCGCATACGGCGCCGCCTTTCGCCGTGCCGTCCAGCTTGGTCAGGACCAGCCCGGTCAGGCCGAGCGCATCGTCAAACGCCTTGACCTGATTGAGCGCGTTCTGGCCGGTGTTCGCGTCGAGCACCAGCCACACATGGTGCGGTGCGCCGGCCTCGGCCTTGGCGATGACGCGCTTGATCTTTTTCACTTCCTCCATGAGATGCAGCTGCGTCGGCAGGCGTCCGGCCGTGTCCGCGAGCACCACGTCGATCGCGCGCGCGCGCGCCGCGGCCATGGCGTCAAACACGACCGCCCCGGGATCGCCGCCGGATTGCGCGACGACCGCCACGCCGTTCCGGCCGGCCCAGGCCGCGAGCTGCTCGCGCGCGGCCGCGCGGAACGTGTCACCCGCCGCGAGGAGCACCGAGAGTCCTTCGTCCCGGAAATACTTCGCGAGCTTGCCGATCGCGGTCGTCTTTCCTGCGCCGTTGACGCCCGCCAGCATGATGACGCACGGCCTTGCGGCAGGAAGCTCGAACGGTTGCTCGAGCGGCGCGAGCAGCTCGAGCAGTATCGCCCGCAGCTCGGCCTTCAGCTGCTCAGCGGTCCCGGCGCGACCCGCGCGCTCCCGCAGGCGCGCGAGCAAGAACCGCGTCGCATCGACTCCGGCGTCGCTTGCAAGCAGCGCCGACTCGAGGCGCTCGAACAGCGCCGCATCGATTTCGCAGCGGCCGAACAGCGCGGAGAGCTGCGAGCGAGTTTTCTTCAGCCCGTCTTTCAGGCGCGCGAGCCAGGGTTTCTGCTCCCGCTCGTTTTTCGAAAAGGGTCCAAGCATGGACGGATCAGCAGAGCGAGTGCGGGGTAAATCCGCTATAGAATAGCGCGGCATTCTAGCACCCGCCGCGATGAGTCCCGCACGCACCGTCTGTCTTGCCGCCGCGCTCGCGCTTTCTTTCACGGCGCGCGCGAACCCGTACGAGTTCCGACTTTCCAACGGGCTTCGCCTCATCGTCAAGGAAGACCATCGCGCGCCTACCGTGGTGCAGCAGGTGTGGTACCGCGCCGGGAGCATGGACGAATCGCCCGGCGTGACCGGCGTTGCGCACGTGCTCGAGCACATGATGTTCAAGGGAACGCGGCGCCTCGGTCCGGGGGAGTTCTCGCGGCTCATCGCGGAGGCGGGCGGGCGCGAAAATGCGTTCACGAACACCGACTACACCGTGTATCACGAGCAGGTGCACCGCGACCGGCTGCCGCTCGCGATGCGACTCGAAGCCGACCGCATGGCTGATCTCGTCGTGCGCGCCGACCAGTTCAGGCAGGAAATCAAGGTGGTGATGGAGGAGCGCCGCTTGAACTACGAGGACCGGCCACGCTCGTTGCTGGAAGAAAATCTCATGGCGACGGCATTTGCGGCGCATCCCTACAAGTGGCCGGTGATCGGGTGGATGCAAGACCTGGAAAACATGACCTGGCGGGACGCCTTGGCGTGGTACCGGCGCTGGTACGCCCCCAATAACGCCGTCGTCGTCATCGTCGGCGACGTCGAGCCGAAACAGGTGCTCGCCTGGGCGCGGCGCTATTACGGCGGGCTCGCAGCCGGGACGCTTCCCGAGCGCAAACCTCTCGGCGAGCCGGTCCAGCGGGGCTTGAAGCGCGTCACGGTCAAGGCGCCGGCCGAGCTGCCCTACGTGCGGCTGGGCTACAAAGTACCGGTGCTGCGCGATCCGGAGAACGACTGGGAACCGTTCGCGCTTGCGCTGCTCAGGGAGGTGCTCGGGGGCAACGACGCGGCGCGGCTCAACCAGGCGCTCGTGCGCGAGCGGCGCCTCGCCACCTCGACCGGCGCGGACTACGATCTCATCGCGCGCGGCCCGGGTATGTTGTTCCTGCATGCCGCGGCGGCGCAGGGAAAAAGCGCCGCCGAGCTCGAAGCGGGGATGCGCGAGGTCCTCGCGCGCGTCGCTTCCGAGGGCGTGTCGGCCGAGGAACTGGCGCGGGGAAAAACGGCGCGCGTGGCGCAGCAGGTATACCGGCGCGATTCGATGTTCGCGCAGGCGCTTGAAATCGGCGAGCTCGAGAGCGGCGGGCTGTCGTTTCGCGACGCCGATCGCATCCTGGAAAAACTCAAGGCGGTGACCGCCGAGCAGATCCGGGCGGTGGCCGCGAAATATCTGGTCGAGGATGTCTTGACCGCTGCGGTGCTCGACCCGCAGCCGCTCGGCACGCGCGCCCCGCCGGCGGCGACCGGACATTAGCCCATGCCGCGCGCAGCGCTTTTGCTCCTGCTCGCGTCGTGCGCCTGCTCGGCCGAGGCACGCGTGGCGATCGAGCAGTGGAGCGCTCGCTCGGGCGCACGCGTCTATTTTGTCGAGACCCACGCTCTGCCGATCGTCGATGTCGCGGTCGAGTTTGCCGCCGGGAGCGCCTACGACCCCGGCGAGCGCGCCGGGCTCGCGCAACTCACGCAGGCGATGCTCAGGGGCGGCTCGGCGCGCTATTCCGACGCGGAGTTGAGCCGCCGCCTTGCCGGCGCGGGTGCGCAGCTGCAGAACGTTCTCGATCTTGATCGCGCCGGATTTGCCCTGAGAACCCTGTCCTCGGACGCCGAGCGCAGGACGGCGGTCGAAACCCTGGCCGAAATGCTGCAGGCGCCGCAATTTCCCGGCCGGATCTTCGAGCGCGAGCGCGCGCGCGCGGTCGCCGATGCGGCGGAAGACGAAACGCGGCCCGACCGCATTGCCGAGCGGCGGCTGCACGCGCTGATGTATCCGGCGCATCCCTACGGGCTCACGGCGGGCCCGGCTTCGCTCGCGGCGATCGCCCGCGAGGATGTCGAGCGTTTCTACCGATCCCATTACGGCGCCGCGCGCTCGGTGGTGACGATCGTCGGGGATTTGCGGCGCGACGCGGCCGGGATCCTCGCCGAGGAGTTGACCTCGCGCCTGCCGCAGGCGGAAGGCCCCGCGCTTGCGCCGGTCCCTGCGGCGCGCCAGGGCCAAACGCTGCGCATCGCGCATCCGTCAACACAGAGCCACGTGCTCCTGGGAATTGCGGCCCTTAGCCGCAGCGACCCGGATTATTTCCCGCTCTACGTCGGCAATTACGTCCTGGGAGGCGGCGGCTTCGTTTCAAGGCTGCTGAAGGAAGTGCGGGACAAGCGCGGCTATGCCTACAGCGCCTACAGCTATTTCCGTCCGTTCGAGCGCGAGGGCCCGTTCCTGGTGGGGCTGCAGACGCGGCGCGAGCAGACGAACGAAGCGCTTGCGCGCGCGCGCGCGGTGCTCGAGGAATTCATAGCGCGGGGTCCGACCGAGGCGGAGTTGAAGGCGGCAAAAAAAGGGCTCGTCGGCGGCTTCCCGCTTCGCATCGACACCAACCGCAAGGTTCTCGAGCAGGTCGCGGCGATCGGTTTTTACCGGCTGCCGCTCGACTGGCTCGACCGGTTTCCCGCGCGCGTCGAAGGCGTCACTCTCGAGCAGGTTCGGAGCGCGTTCGCGCGCCGCATCGATCCGGCGAAGCTTTCGGTCGTCATCGTCGGTGCCGCGCAGTAGAGCCAACACGGTCCGGATCATCGGCGGCTCCTGGCGCAGCCGCCTGCTGCATTTTCAGGACGCGCAGGACCTGAGGCCGACTCCGGACCGGGTGCGCGAGACGCTGTTCAACTGGCTCGGCCAGAACCTGAGCGGATTGAGCTGCCTCGATCTGTTCGCGGGCAGCGGGGCGCTCGGCTTCGAAGCGCTGTCGCGCGGGGCCGCTTCTGTAGTCATGGTGGAGAGAAATCCGGCGGTGCTGCGCAAGCTCGAGGAAAACGCGCACAAGCTCGGCGCGAAAAATCTGACTCTCGTGCGCGGCGATGCGCTGGAATTCGCCCGCCGCGCGGAGCGCCGCTTCGACCTCGTCTTCGTCGATCCGCCTTACCGCCTGCGCTTGCAGGCGGCCGCGCTCGCGCTTCTGCCTGGGCTGCTCGCCGAGGGAGGGCGGGTGTACCTGGAGAGCGACGCCGCCTATGATCCGCCGCCCGGCTGGGGTATCCTGAAGCACGGGCGCGCGGGCAACGTGCATTTTCACCTTGTGGAAAGGGAGCCCGATGATCAAGGCGGTCTATCCGGGGACATTTGACCCCATCACCCGCGGCCACGAAGACCTCGTGCGGCGCGCCTCCGCGCTGTTCGAGGAAGTCGTGGTCGGCGTCGCCGACAGCCAGACAAAGGGAACGTTCTTCAAGCTGGAGGAGCGCGTGCGCCTGGCGCGCGAAGTGCTGGGGCCTTACCGCAACGCAAAGGTCGAAGGCTTCCGCGGCCTGCTCATGGACTTCGTCCGCGAGCAAGAAGCGCGAGTCATCCTGCGCGGCCTGCGGGCGGTATCGGACTTCGAATACGAATTCCAGATGGCCGGGATGAACCGCAATCTTTACCCTGACGTCGAGACCGTGTTCCTGACGCCGGCCGACCAATACATGTTCGTCTCGGCCACGATCGTGAGGGAAATCGCGTCCCTCGGCGGGGACGTCGGCAAGTTCGTGCATCCGCGCGTGGCGAGCGCTCTCTCCGCGAAAGTGGGAAAGCGGGGGAAGTAAGCGTGTCGGCAAAAGGATTGCCGGCCTACTTCTGGCAGCTCGGGCAGTAGAAACTGGAGCGCTGCCCGAGGCGCGCCGACCTGATGGCGGTCCCGCAGACGCGGCACGGCAGGCCGGCTCGGTCATAGACGAAGTACTGCTGCTGGAAATAGCCCGAGGCGCCGTCCGAATGCACGAAGTCCCGCAAGCTCGACCCTCCTGCGGCGAGCGCCGCTTGCAGGGTTTCGCGCACGGCGGCGACGAGCCGCGCGCAACGCGCGCGGGATAGGCGCCCTGCGCGAGTGCGCGGACGGATGCCGGCGCGGAACAGGCTTTCGTTCGCGTAGATATTGCCGATTCCGGCGACGACGTTGGCGTTCATCAGGAGCTGCTTGACGCCCGCCTGCCGCGCGCGTGTGGCGCGATAGAGAAATTCCGCTGAAAACTGCTCGCCGAGCGGTTCCACGCCGAGCGCGGCAAGCAGCGGATGGCGGGACAAGTCGCCGTCCTTCCACAGCACGGCCCCGAAGCGGCGCGGATCGCGCAGGCGCAACGCCGTGTCGCCGAAAACGAGGTCGAGATGGTCGTGCTCGCGCGGCGGCGTCTTCGGATCGACCAAGCGCAGACTCCCCGACATGCCCAGATGCACGATGAGCCAGCCGCCGGCGCATTGGAGCAGGAGGTATTTGCCCCGCCGCAAGACCTGTTGCACCTGCTGGCCGACGACGCGGCGGGCGAAATTGCGCGGCACGCGCCAGCGCAGGTTGGGATTGCGCACGTCGACGCGAGTGATCGTCCTGCCGAGCACCAGCGGCTCGATACCGCGGCGCGTGATCTCGACTTCGGGAAGCTCGGGCACAGGAGTAAGCGCGGAACCTATTGTCCTTGTCTCGCCTCAGAAATATACCTAAACTAGCTCGCCCCCAAAAGCAGGCTTTTCCCATGCCCTTCCATACGATCCGGTTGCCGGCACCCGTCCGGGCGCTGCATGCGCTCGCTTTGACCTTCGCGCTGCTTGCCGGCTGCGCCGCGAACCAGCCGAAATCGGCTGAAGCGGAGGACGAACCCCAGGACGAACCCGAGACGGCGGCGCCGGCCGCCGACCTGCAGGCGGCCGACCCGGAGGCCGCAAAACAGACGGATCTGCCGAAGCTCGATCTCTCCGAGACCATCCTGTATGAATTCCTGCTGGCGGAGATTGCCGGGCAGCGGGGGAACGTCGGGCTCGCCGCGCAGGCCTACATCGATCTTGCCAAGCGCACCCGCGATCCGCGCATCGCCCGCCGCGCAACCGAAGTCGCGCTCTACGCGCGGATGAACAACGCCGCGGTCGAGGCGGCGAAAATCTGGTACGAAACCGAACCCGAGTCGCAGCGCCCGCTGCAGGCGCTCGCCGGACTGCTGGTCGCGGGCGGCCGCTACGACGAGGCCCTGCCTTACCTGAAGAAACTGCTCGCGGCGACGAGCAATGGCCCCGGGAACGGCTTTGTCCAGCTCACCCGGACGCTCGCCAGCGCCCAAGACAAGAAGGCGGCGCTCAAACTGGTACAGGATGCCGCGGCAGACTATCCCCGGCTGCCTGAGGCGCACTTCGCAATCGCGCAAGCCGCCGGCAACGCGGGCGAGGATCGCCTTGCGCTCGAGGAAGTTCGAAAAGCCCGGGAGCTGCGCCCGGACTGGGAGGCCGCGGCGCTGCTCGAAGCGCAGGTGTTGCAGAAGAAGTCCGGCGATGACGCCCTGGCGGTGCTCGCCCAGTTCCTGAAAAAATACCCAGACGCTCGCGAGGTCCGCCTCAACTACGCACGCATGCTGGTCGCGCAAAAGCGCCTGGCCGACGCGCGCTCCGAGTTCCAGAAGCTGCTGGCGGGCTTTCCCGGCAATACCGACGTGATGTTCGCGGTGGCGCTGCTCTCGCTGCAGCTCAACGATTACGCGGCCGCGGAGACGAACCTGAAGCGGCTGCTCGAGAGCAATTACCGGGACAAGGACAACGTTCGGCTGTATCTCGGCCAGGCCGCCGAAGAGCAGAAGAATTTTCCGGAGGCGCTGCGCTGGTACGGCGACGTGGCCGAGGGCGAGCAATATGTGCAGGCGCAGATTCGCTATGCGCAGGTACTGTCCAAGGAGGGCAAGCTCGAGGCGGCGCGCGCCCACCTGCAGCAGGCCAGCGCGAGCAGTAGCGAGCAGCGCGTGCAGCTGATTCTCGCCGAAGCGCAGTTGCTGCGCGACGCGAACCAGCCCAAAGCGGGCTTCGATCTGCTCGCGCGCGCGCTCGACCGTCTGCCGAACGATCCCGATCTGCTCTACGACTACGCCATGCTCGCCGAGCGGATCGAGCGCATGGATATTCTCGAGACGTCCTTGCGCAAACTGATCGGATTGCGACCCGAGCACGCGCACGCCTACAACGCGCTCGGCTACTCGCTCGCCGACCGCAACCAGCGCTTGCCGGAGGCACGCGAGCTGATCGAAAAGGCCCTCAAGCTTGCCCCGGACGATTTTTTTATCATCGACAGCATGGGCTGGGTGCTGTACCGGATGGGCGATCTGAAAGACGCCCTCGGATATTTGCGCCGCGCTTTTGCCGGCCGGCCCGATCCGGAGATCGCCGCTCACCTCGGGGAAGTGCTGTGGGCGCTGGGCGAGCGCGACGCGGCCGAGCGCGTATGGCGCGACGCGTCCCAAAAGAGTCCCGAGAACGAAACGCTCGTCAACACCGTCAAGCGTCTTAGACACTAGCTCGTGCTCCGAATCGGGCTCGCTCTGGCCGCAGCGGCACTGCTTGGCGCCTGCGCGGCGTTGCCTGAAGGCCCGCCCTTGCCGGCGGGCGGATTCGAGCTCAGCGGCCGCGTCGCGGTGCGCCACGGCAAGGACGGGGCGTCCGGCAAAATTTTTTGGCGCCACTCCGGTGAATTCGACGAGCTGCTGATTACCTCGCCGCTCGGCCAGGGAATCGCCCGCATCAGCCGCGACCGCGACGGCTACCGCCTGGTCACCGGGGACAGCAAGGAATATCGCGCCGCCGACGCGGAGAGCCTGACCGAGCAGGCGCTCGGCTGGCGCCTGCCTCTTGCGGGGCTGCCCGACTGGGTGCAAGGGGCCGCGATTCCGGGGCGGCCCGCCGAGCTGCGCCGCGACGCGGCCGAGCGCGTCCTCGAGCTGCGCCAGGACGGCTGGCGCGTCGAATACCGTGAATTCCGCGACGAGAAACCCCGGCAATTGCTCCTGGTGCGCGAAGACCTCGAAATCCGCCTGACCATCGATCAATGGCTGCGGTGATCCGCTGGGACCGGCGTTATCCCGCGCCGGCCAAGCTCAACCTGTTCTTGCATATCGTCGGCCGGCGCGCCGACGGCTACCATCTGCTGCAGACCGCCTTCCGGCTCATCGATCGCTGCGACTGGCTGAGCTTTTCGCCGCGGGCCGATCCGGAAGTAAAACTCGCGAGAGCGTTGCCGGGCATTGCGGAGGGCGAAGAGCTCGCGGTGCGCGCCGCGCGCGCTCTGATGGCCGAAACCGGCTGGAAGCACGGAATCGACATCGACATCGAAAAACACATTCCGGTGGGCGGAGGGCTGGGCGGAGGGAGCTCGGATTGCGCCACCGCGCTTGCCGTTCTGAACCGCCTGTGGAAATTGTGCCTGCCGCCGGAGCGGCTTGCGGCGATTGCGCGCTCGCTCGGCGCGGATGTTCCGTTCTTTCTGTTCGGAGGGAACGCGTTCGGCGAGGGCATCGGCGAGCGGCTCGCGCCGCTTGAGCTGCCTGCCGCGTGGTACGTCGTGCTCGTGCCGCCCGTGCAGGTCTCGACGGCGGCGATTTTTGCTGCGCCTGAATTGACACGAAATACCAAAACCATCAGAATATCAAGCTTTTCGGCTGGCTTCGGAAGAAACGATCTGGAGCCGGTCGTGTGTCAGCGCCATGGGGTGGTCGCGGCGCATCTCGCCTGGCTGAAACAGCACGGCGACGCACGCGTGAGCGGGTCGGGCGCCTGCGTTTTTGCCGAATTCGCGACCGAGCGCGAGGCGCGCGCGGTCGTTTCCAGGATCCCCGCGGAAATGCGCGGCTTCACCGCGCGCGGGCTGGATCGCCACCCGCTCGCGGCGCTCCTGGAAAAAGAGTAACGCTTGGGGAGTCGCCAAGCTGGTTAAGGCATCGGATTTTGATTCCGACATGCGAGGGTTCGAATCCTTCCTCCCCAGCCAGTTTTTGGGACTCGCCCCGCAGCCGCGGTCAGCGCGGGTTTTTATCGTTCGGGACATGCCGGCGGCGCGACGGCGGCGGGATTGAGGGAAACGTGGCTTACGAAAGCCTGATGGTTTTCACCGGGAACGCCAACCCGCTGCTCGCGCACGCGGTGGTGCGAAGGCTCAACATCCCGCTCGGCCACGCGACCGTAGGCAAGTTCTCCGACGGCGAGATCATGGTGGAGCTCCTGGAGAACGTGCGCGGCAAGGACTGCTTCGTGCTGCAGTCCACCTGCGCGCCGGCGAACGACAGCCTGATGGAAGTGCTGCTGATCGTGGACGCGTTGAAACGCGCCTCGGCGGCCCGCGTGACCGCGGCGATCCCGTATTTCGGCTACGCCCGCCAGGACCGGCGCCCGCGCTCGGCGCGGGTGGCGATCAGCGCCAAGGTGGCGACGAACATGCTGCAGGCATCGGGGGTCGACCGGGTGCTGACGATGGATCTGCACGCCGACCAGATCCAGGGTTTTTTCGACGTGCCGGTGGACAATATCTACGCGACGCCCGTGCTGCTCGGGGACGTGTGGAAGCACCAGTACGAGAACCTCCTGGTGGTTTCGCCGGACGTGGGCGGCGTGGTGCGGGCGCGCGCGATGGCGAAGCGCCTGGAGTCGGATCTGGCGATCATCGACAAGCGCCGGCCGCAGCCGAACGTGTCGGAAGTGATGAACGTCATCGGCGACGTGAAGGGCCGCACCTGCGTCATCATGGACGACATCGTCGATACCGCCAATACGCTGTGCAAGGCGGCCCAGGCGCTGAAGCAGGAGGGCGCAACCCGCGTGCTCGCGTACTGCACGCACCCGGTGCTCTCGGGCGGGGCGGTGGAGCGCGTCGCCGAGTCCGAGATGGACGAGCTGGTGGTGACCGACTCCATCCCGCTGTCCAAGGCCGCCCAGGCGTGCAAGAAGATCCGCGTGCTGTCGGTCGCGGGGCTGCTCGCGGAGACGATTCTCCGCATCAGCAACGAGGATTCGGTGAGTTCGCTGTTCTTAGAGTGATTTTTAAACTGCGGTGCCTGGTCGCGGGCACCACTTCAGGAGATGGAAATGACAATCGAAGTCGTCGCGCAAACGCGCAAATTGCAGGGAACGGGTGCGAGCCGCCGCCTGCGCCGCAGCGGAAAAGTCCCCGGAGTGCTGTACGGGGGCAGCAAACCCGCGGTCACCATCGAGCTCGATCACAACGCGCTGTACTATCACCTGCGCGACGAGAAATTCCACGCCTCGATCCTGACTCTCGCCCTCGACGGAGCGAAGGAGCAGGTGCTGCTGCGGGCGGTCAACATGCATCCTTACAAGCTGCAGGTGCAGCACATCGATTTTCAGCGCGTATCGGCCGACGCGAAGATCCACATGAAGGTGCCGCTGCACTTCGTCAACGCCGAGAAGTCCCCGGCGATCAAGGAGCAGGGCGGCCTGATCACCCACGTCTTGAACGAAGTGGACGTCCGCTGCCTGCCTGCGGAGCTCCCCGAATTCATCGAGGTGGACCTGTCCCAGCTCGCAATCGGCCACTCGATCCACGTGCGCGAGCTCGTGCTGCCGAAGGGAGTGGAAATTGCGGTGAAGGGCAACGAGAACCCGACCGTGGCCTCGGCGCAAATTCCGAAGGCGGCGATCGCCGAGGAAGAGGAAGCCGCTGCTGCTGCGGCCGCCGCCGGGGTCGAGGGCGCCCTCGCGCCCGCGGAGGCCGTGCCTGCCGCCGCCGACGTGCCCACCGTCAAACAGAAGGCGCCGGAAGCCGCTGCGCCCGCCGAGGAGGACAAGGGCGGCAAAGGCGGCAAGAGCGAGAGGGGCGACAAAGGCGACAAGGGCGACAAGAAGTAGCGCCTTTCATCTCCTCGGGAAAGGGCGCGGCGACCACCGCGCCTTTTTTTGTATCGGCCAATGATCAAACTCATCGCGGGGCTCGGCAATCCCGGCAGGAAGCACGAAAAGGACCGGCACAACGTCGGCTTCCGGTTCGTGTCGCGCCTCGCGCTCGCGCAGCGCGTCGAGCTGAAATCGGCCGCCCGCTACCACGGGCTGCTCGGCAAGCTCGCGCGGCCTTCCGGCGAGCTGTGGCTGCTGCTGCCGCAAACCTACGTGAACCTCTCGGGCAAATCGGTGGGTGCGCTCGCGCGCTTCTACAAGATCCGGCCCGAGGAAGCGCTGGTCGTGCACGACGAGCTCGATTTCCCGCCGGGCGCGGCGAAGCTGAAGTTCGGCGGTGGCGTGGCCGGCCACAACGGCCTGAAGGACGTCGCCGCGCAGCTCGGCACGCAGGGGTTCTGGCGGCTGCGCATCGGCATCGGCCATCCCGGAATCAAGGACCTCGTCGCCGATTACGTGCTCACGCCGCCGCCCGCGGCCGAACGGGAGCTGATCGAAGCCGCGCTCGCGCGCTGCCTCGACGTTTCCGGGTTGCTGCTCGACGGCGACATGGAGGCGGCGATGCTCAGGCTGCACACGAAAGCCTGAATGCTGCTGAACTGCGGCATCGTCGGGCTGCCGAACGTCGGCAAATCCACGCTGTTCAACGCGCTCACCAAGGCGGGGATTGCGGCCGAGAACTATCCGTTCTGCACCATCGAGCCGAACGTCGGCATCGTCGAGGTGCCCGATCCGCGCCTCGGGCGAATTGCGGCGATCGCCAGGCCGCAGAAGGTCGTCGCCGCGGTGGTCGAATTCGTGGACATCGCGGGACTGGTGGCGGGCGCATCGAAAGGCGAAGGGCTCGGCAACCAGTTTCTCGCCAACATCCGCGAGTGCGACGCCATCGCGCACGTGGTGCGCTGCTTCGAGGACCCGAACGTCGTTCACGTCGCCGGCAGGATCGATCCGGTTTCGGACATCGAGACCATCCACACCGAGCTTGCGCTCGCCGATCTTGCGACGGTGGACAAGACCCGCGCGCGCTACGAAAAGCTTGCCAAAGCCGGCGGGGACAAGGAAGCCCGGCGAATCCTCGCCGTGCTCGACAAGGTGCGTCCGGCGCTCGATGAGGCGCGCCCCGCGCGCAGCGTGCCGCTCGCGACTGAAGAGCAGGCCATGCTGAAGCCCTTGTTCCTGATGACGTCGAAGCCCGAGATGTTCATCGCCAACGTCGCCGAGCACGGCTTCGAGAACAATCCGCTGCTGCAGGTAGTCGAAGACTACGCAAGGCGCGTGGCCTCGCCCGTTGTGCCGGTGTGCGCGGCGCTCGAAGCGCAAATCGCCGATCTATCGGAGGAGGATAAGCAGGTGTTTCTCGACGACATGGGAATGCACGAGCCGGGCCTGAATCGCCTGATCCGCGCCGGCTACGCGTTGCTCGGGCTGCAGACGTTTTTCACCGTCGGCCCGAAGGAAGCGCACGCGTGGACCGTGCCGGTCGGCGCGACCGCGTCGCAGGCGGCCGGCACGATTCACACGGACTTCGAGCGCGGCTTCATCCGCGCCGAGGTCATCGCCTTCGACGACTATGTCGCGTGCGGAGGCGAGCAGGGCGCGAAAGAAGCCGGAAAGATGAGGCTGGAGGGAAAGGACTACGTCGTACGTGATGGGGATGTGCCGGTCGGCCTCGAAGTGGACGGCGTGCCGCGACTCGGCTTCCCGACGCCGTCGCGGAGGCTCGAGTTCTTCTTACTGGCGGGCATGATTGGGGAAACGATGATGGCAAATCCGCTATGGTGTTTCTTCCCATTTAGTTCCCTGTAGGTAACGCGTCCATATATGACATATTCGGTCGCATCGTTAGCGTCAATTCCGGGTTGAGACGGTGGCCCGAAAGTACTTGTCTCGAAGGCAACACCAACCGCCACCGTTCCGGGACAACGAAGATGAATAACCGGCTCGCTATAGTCGGGAACGCCGGGAGCAGTTTTGCTGTCCTGAACTTTTACGATGCACTCTTCGATAATTGCCGGGGTTCTGCCTACATTGCTGCCTCTAAAACTGATCCAGTAATAATTCGGAATTCTCGGCTGCCCAGCATCTTCTCTTCTCTTTATGAGCGCGCCCTCTATAAAAAGCCAAGGACGCTCCAGCTCTGTAAGAGCAATAAGGGAAGCTTCAGCGCTTTTTTCAGCCGCCCTAGCGGCCCTGCCGGTTACGATCCACAACAGAACTGTGCTTACCGCGAGGATGCCGTTGAACAATACAAGCAAGAAGTT
>WNGN01003477.1_pt1 | contig 17800 bp, 13 predicted proteins | sample 5400561 | NCBI WGS metagenome assembly WNGN01 (sample SAMN13153379, study PRJNA577476) | soil metagenome | isolation source: 115 cm soil or saprolite under Garry oak tree replicate 2 | place: USA:California | collected 2016-06-15
CCGCAGGATCTGGATCAGCTGTTTCACCCGATGGTCGATCCCCGCGCCAGTGTGACGGTGCTGGCCAAGGGTCTGCCCGCCTCTCCGGGCGCCGCCACGGGGGAAGTCGTCTTCGATGCCGATGAGGCCGAGGCGCTCAAGAAAAAGGGCCACGATGTGATTCTCGTGCGCCCCGAGACGTCGCCCGAGGACTACCATGGTATCGTGGCGGCGCGCGCCATTCTCACCGCGCGGGGCGGCATGACGAGCCATGCGGCGGTCGTGGCGCGCGGCATGGGTAAGACCTGCGTCGTGGGCGCGAAAGAGCTGGATGTCGATCCCGCCGCCGGCCGATTCCGCGTCAATGGCCGTGCGGTCAAGCGAGGTCAGGTGATTACCGTCGATGGTACGACGGGCCGCGTCATCCTGGGCGCGGCGAAGCTGGTCACCCCAAAGGCTGGCAAAGAGTACGACCGCTTGATGTCCTGGGCGGACGCGAAGCGACGGATGCGCGTGCGCGCCAACGCCGACATTCCGGCCGACGCGCGCCGCGCGCGCGAATTCGGTGCCGAGGGCATCGGGCTGTGCCGCACCGAGCACATGTTCTTCGAGGGCGACCGCATCACGCTGATGCGCGAGATGATCGTCGCCGAGGACGAGGCCGGCCGCCGCAAGGCCCTCGCCAAGCTGTTGCCGATTCAGCGCCGAGATTTCGAAGGGATCTTCGAGGTCATGGATGGACTGCCGGTCACGATCCGGCTGCTCGACCCGCCGCTGCACGAATTCCTCCCGCACACCCGCGAGGAGATCGCGGCGCTCGCCAAGCATGCCAAGGTGCCGGCGGCGCAGCTCGAAAAGCTGATCGAGTCGCTGCGAGAGGCGAACCCGATGCTCGGCCACCGCGGCTGCCGGCTGGGAATCACGTATCCCGAGATCACGGAGATGCAGGCGCAGGCGATCTTCGAAGCGGCCGGCCACGTCGCGGGCAAAGGGAAAAAAGTCACGGTCGAGATCATGGTGCCGCTGGTGGCGGATGTCCGTGAGCTCGTCAATCAGACTGCGCTGATTCGCAAAGTCGCGCAGGAGGTTTTCCACCGGGAAGGCCGGGCCGTTCCCTATCTCATTGGCACAATGATCGAGCTGCCGCGCGCGGCGGTGACGGCCGACGAGATCGCGAAGGAAGCGGAGTTCTTCTCGTTTGGAACGAACGACCTCACCCAAACCACGTTCGGGTTATCGCGCGACGATGCCGGGCGGTTCCTGCCGTTCTACGTCGAGCATGGGCTGCTGTCCGACGATCCGTTCCAGGTCCTCGACCAGGGCGGCGTCGGCAAGCTCATCGAGATGGCGGTGAAGCTCGGCAGAAACACCAGGCGAGATCTCAAGGTCGGGATTTGCGGCGAGCACGGCGGCGAGCCGAGCTCGGTGAAATTCTGTCACCGTACCGGGATGAACTACGTGTCCTGCTCACCCTTCCGGGTGCCGATCGCCCGCCTCGCCGCGGCCCAGGCGGCCCTCGAGGAGGCGGGCGTCGTCAGCCGCACGAAGGCTACTGTCTAGTCGCCAAGCCGAGCAGCAACGTCGGAGCGGCAATAATCAACAATGCGATGACGTAGACGAAGGCCGTCACGACGATCGCGGTGCCGCGCGACGTTCCGTGCGTAATCGATATGCCAGTTCCCGTCAGCCACACTCCCCAGATCGCGAACGGATTGATGCCGTTCAGCACCGTGCCGAGGTAGAGTCCCACGTTTGGGGCCACCAAGTCCAGGCCGAGCGGGGCGCGCAGGTCCGCGAATCCAGTGATCGCCGCCTTGCCCCGGACGGTGAGCACGACAATCCCGACGGCGGCGAACAGGAGATAGGTCACGCAAGAGTAGGCGAGGACGCTGAGCAGCGTCTTGAAGCGCGCCTGCGCGCCGGTGATGCTCACGCCCATCCATAGGAGCCCTGCGCCGATTGCAAAAAAGAGGAGCACGAATGCCGGCGTCAGGACGAGACCCACGACGCCGCCGCCGGCGCCGCGATTCCCCATGCGGGCGGCTTGCTCCGGAGTGAGCGTGGCCTTGAAGGCTTCCATCGCCGCTTGCTGGTACGGCTGCGTTAGGATGGAGATCACGATGAAGGCGAGCGAGAACACGATCCACGGAGCCAGGATCCGGGGCCGCTCCTTGACGCGCGTGAAGACCGCGGTCGGCTCGTGCAGCACGTTAAACACATCCAAGACGTCGCTGAGGAAGCTTTTTGGTGCAGCCGGTGCAGATGGCTGTGCGGTCATGCCCATGGTGTCTCCGCGGAGGGTTCGGCGCCGAATATAGAGCGGGAAACGAGAAACGGGAAACGGTCGCCCGTTTCCCGTCGCGTCACCTGTTGCGAACCATGCATCATTAGGGATTCGGCACGATCCCCCAGTAAATGACGACGTTGGGTTGTGGATCGTTGGTGCAACCGGTCTGCGACCATTGCGCGTCTTTGAATCGTGGGACGAGACGCGTCAGGACTTCAAGACAATCCTCCACCACGCCATCGACCGTGCGAACATCGGCCCCTCGTGCGTCCCGCGTGCTCGCAGCGTGGCCCAGCACGCTCCCGCGCGCATCCATGACCAACGCGACGGCCGTTCGTGCTGTCCCGCGACCGAACACCTCCGGGTGATACTGCCGCGCCAACCGGCGTACTTGCTCCGCCCGTCGAATCACCTCCGCGGAATCGACGCCACCCGACGTTCCCTGTGCAGTGTCTTGCGGCTGTGGATCATGATTGATGCGGATGACGCGAACGTTGTCACGCACCAGACCCTGAAGTCCGCGCGGATCCAACACGCCCCAGCCGTCGTGGCCTGGATTGAAGGCCGGCAGCACGTTCCGCAACGCCGCCACACCGATCTCGGCGTCGGGTCGCTTGCCGTTGAGGTAATACATGGTCACGAGCGAGGTTCGGTAGACTTGAAGTTTGGAATCGTGAACCAGAAACGCATCCATGGATGGGCCGCTCGGTTCCAGAATCACCGGCATCATCCGATGCGCGTTGGTTTCGACCCAGGGGCGCAGGTCCCCGGCTCTCCGTGCGGCCATGCGATCCGAGAGGCTCGTTGGTCCGGACGACTTCCGCGCAACAGTGAAATCGGAGGGAATGTTGATGAGCACCCGGACCGCGTGCCCGTGGACACGCGCCGGCCGGAAGAGGGCGTGCACCAGCCATTGTCTGGCTGACTCATCGAAGCCGGCATTGGGACTCGAGAGTACCTTGATGGAGGTGGGCTCGGCGCGTCCCGTCGTATCGATGATCGCCTGGAGCAGGACGCGACCCTCCACACCGGCCCGGCGCAGCAATTCGGGGTACGTCACTAGCGGACCAGACAGGTATTCGGGCCGCTCATCGACAGCTGATTCCGGGAACACCTGGTTATTCCTGAGTTCCGCCTGTGAACTTGCAAGTGCGTCGGCGACTTGACCCGCAGGGCCCAGCGGGCGCGGCGTCTCGCAGGCGACCACAATTGTCGCGAACGCCACAACGACCGCCGCCGCGGCTCCAACCCACCGCCACCGCGGAACGCCTGCGACCATGCGTCGGATGCGGGATTCAAGGAAGGACACGGGCTCACCGAACGCTGCAACGCTGACCAGTTGGGCACGGCCCCGTTGGCCCACCCGCAGCAATAGATCTGCATACGCCGCCGCCGAGCGGCCTTCAGCCAGTACGCGCGCATCGCAATCCACTTCTACGGCGAGGCGCAGGCGACGCCATTGCCACCAGATCGCCACATTCCACGGGGCTACGAGGATAAGCAAGAATCCGAGCGCGTTGAGCGCGGGGTCGGCGGCGCGCATGTGCTGCTCTTCATGCGCGAACATCAACTCACGCTCTCGCTCGGATACCTCCAGTGCCCATTCCGGGAGGACGACGCTGGGCGACCACACACCGACGACAGCGGGACCCACAGTGGGCGAGATCAGAACATTTCGACCGTCGACGTTTGCGTGCCGCCAGCGCCGCCGCAACGCGATGACGCGCCTTGCTCCGACGCCAACGAACAAGATCAGCGCCAGCGATGCGATCATCCACGCCCAGCGCAGCGGTCGATCGAGATCGGTGAGCGAAAACGGTCGAGCTGGAGGTTGGTCGAGGTTCGTGGACGTTGTAGAGGTCGTGACTGAGGAGCTCGCTGCGAATTCAGTGACGACAGGAATCGGAGCCGCGAACGTGGCGAACGCCTCGGGCCTCACCCACGCAGCCACGGGAATCAAGTAGGAGCCGACGATGGCGACGACCCACGCCCAACGCGTCGCCCGGCCTGCGAGATGCAGGCCGCGCTCGAGTGCGTGTCCTACGATGACGAAGGCAAGGCCGATTCCCAGGCAATACAGCATCCAGACGGCGATCACTTGGCACCTCCCTTGAGGCGCGCTTCGAGCAGCTTGCGTAACCGGCGCAGCTCCTCATCACTGAGATTCTTGTCGGAAACGAGATGGGTCATCAAGAGCGCGGGCGAGCCTTGGAACACTTTATCAACGAGCCGCCGCAGGGCGTTGCGGCCGGCCGCCTCGCGCTGAACCAGCGGGTGGTAACGATGCGCTCGGCCTTCGCCGGTGTGCGCGACGTATCCTTTTTGCTCGAGCGTCCGAAGGACAGTCAGCACCGTCGTGTAGGCGAGCTTGTCCGCGAGCTGCGCGCGCACCTCGGCGACGGTGGCGTCGCCCAGGTCCCACAGGACGCTCATGACATCCAGCTCGCGATCGGTGAAGGCTATCCGCATGGGCTCCGCCAGCTACTAGTGTTGTAGTAGTTATACCCGGCGGGTTCCCGTTTGTCAACTAGTCTTCTAGTAGTAGTCAGCGCCGCAAGATCTCGCTACCCGGAAGCCGCCCAATGGTGCGGCCCAGCTTGGCATGCCGCCCGTAGATCTGGATGATGTACCCCTGCCCCGGCAGCGGCACTTCATGCGCCACCCGGTTCACGACGGCTCGATCTCGTGCCCGCGAGCGCAGCCGGTACCACGGTTGGCGCAGCACGAGTGCCAGCACGTAATAGGGCCGCTCGGGATAGTACTCGACGTCTTTGCGCGCGAGATAGGCGCGCTGGATCTCAGAGACCGTGAGCAGCTTTTCCCGCAGCTGGGCTCGGACTTCTGAGGTGACGTCGGGGGTCAGGAAGCGATCACTGGGGTCCACACCGCGTCGCTCCTGCTCCGCTGCTGCCGCGATCTTATTGGCCTCATATCCGTGATGCCGGAAGCGCTTCGCCTGTTCGTCGTTTCCTTGCGACTCATGGAATGCTGCGATCAGATAACTCACCTGCGGAGCGCAGCTTGGGTCTCGTTGGATCGCCCGCTCGAGGTACTCGACGCCCGTCCGGTCGCCTTGCTGCAGCAGCGCCTGGCCCAGCATGAAGTTGCCGGCCGCATGATCGGGTGATCGTTCCACGAGATAGCGCAGTGCGGGGATCGCCGCCACCAATCCGTCAACCTGTGCCGTGAGATTCGCACGCCGCCAAGCCGCCTCCTCGCGCAGCGTTCCGCTATCTGCCTGCTGCGACAGCTCCGCAATCACGATGCGGCTGCGCCTTACGAACTCGTGACGGTTTCGCCATGGCTCAGCCATGCCCGATCGCCAATCGGCTTCAAGTCCATCCACCAGCCGCTCGAGTCCCGCGCCGAGGTAATACCGGGCGGCACTCTCTTTCATCTCACTTTCGAGGCTTCGCTCAGCCTCGCCCGGAGCATAGCCCACGGCCGACAGGCGCTCGCGCAATGCGGGATGCGTATCACCAGGCCGAGTCTTGGATCTAAGGAGTTTGGGGAGCCTCGCGCGCCATTCGACGACGGGCCGGGCCTGGACAAACCCGATGAGATGGTGGAACACACCGGTCGGCGGCTCCGGGGACTGCTCCGCACGTGCCCGTACCAACGGATCGAAGACCTCGTCTACCAGGCCACTAATGACCTCGAGCGCCACGAGCGCCTGCCCGTGCGCGTCACGACCGGCCAGTTCCACCGCCGCCCGATCCGCTTCCAACTCGTGATTGCGGATCAGGACGAACGAGTACGCGTCGAAGTACGGCACGTAATGTTTGAGGAACACGTCGAGCAGCACGCGAGTCCAGTGCCGCTCCTCCGTCACGTAGGACAGCACCGAGTCCCACGTAGTGCGGAGTCGGTAGATCCAGGATCCGAAGCGGCCGTGATACCGCGAGGCATGGGCCAGCTCGTGTGCCAGGATCGCGCGGAACTGCGCGCGCGGGAGACCCGCCATGAGCGGCAGACCTAGCACCAGGGAATTTTCGTACCACCACAGTACGCTCACCCGGGGGCGCTGAATCATCGACGCGTTGAAAGCCGAGTTCACGACAACGCGATGGATGCGCGGGGCGCCCAACGCGCGACGCAGCTCCTCGATCTCCCGAAAGAGATGGGGCGCGTCCTCGCGCCGCAGCTCCCGCCCCGGCGGCCTGGGGAACTTGACCCACATGGCGCGTAGCGCGGCGAACGGTAGGAGCAACAACGGCCAGAGGAACTTGAGTGCAAACCACAACGAGGCGGGAACGACGAGGACTAGAGTGATGATGAGGGCGATGCTGCCGAGCCCCAGGAACCAGAGATAGGCGAAGCCCGCCAGCGCGACGATGCCGACGCGCCACCGGTAGGCGGCAGGATGATCGCGTGCTTGGCGTTCGAGCCGCGCAATGAGCGCGTCAAATCGCTCTGGGTGCATGCTCGTAATCTCCGGCGAGCAGGTGGGAAGCAACAGATAAGGGTGAGTTGCCGGGCCTTTCGGGCACCGCCTTGGCGATGTAGGGTATGGAGCAGGGACCCATGATCTCTACCCTTGCGGTGACAGCCGGATTGCTGCTTCAGGCGGGCGGCAATACGCACCTAGCCCGGGCGGCACGCGCGCCCGATCCAGTTCGTGTCTCGCGCGCCGACTCGATCGCCTACATCACCCTGCGCGAGTCGGGGCACCTCCTGCTCCTGAATGTTGATCCGATCGGCCGCATCACGGTGCTCTTTCCGTTTGGGCCCTATGACAGCACTGGGGTGGATGCTGGCGTCCCGTTCGCGGTACCCCTGCCGCCAGAGGCCCAAGGCAATCCCGCGACGCTCGTGGCGATCCGGTCACGCTGGGCCTTCGACTTCGCGGCTCTACGGGGCGGAGCGGGCGGAACCTGGGATTACCAGGATGCCTTGCTGCTGCAGCCGACCGCGGGCGAGCCGCTCGGGGCGGTGCTCGATATCGCTGACCGCGTCACGGACGGGCGTCCGTACGACTACGCTGCAGTGGGATATTCGAGGGATGGAGCCGCGACGGCGCTAGGGCCGCCGGCCCCGCCACAGGTCTGCCTGAGTTGCGTCCGGCGGGGGACGCCTGTCGCTGTCGCGTCCGCCTCAGTTCCAACGAACGCGGTAGACTGCTCGAACGCATCGCTCACGGATTCGTTCTGCGGCGTGAACAGCGGCAGCGTCTCGATCACGAGCGCCCCCCCCGCCGCTCCCATGCCGCAGCAGGTCGTCTACCAGTCGCCCGCTCCAGTCTACGTTCCCTACTACGTGCCGCTATTTGTGCATGGAGGGCGCAAGCGATTCGAGTCTTCGCTCCCGCCCGCTCCCCCAGCCCCTCGGCCATCCGCGGCTGCCGCGTTCCCCATCGCGCCACGCCTCGTCGTCCCTTCCACAGGCGAGCTGCGGTCGCTTGGGGGCCGCAGGCACTAAGCCAGAAGCCGAGAAACGAGAAACGGGACACGTGGCGCAGTGCGCGTGTCCCGTTTCCCGTTTTTCGATGGAGGCGCGGGGAATCGAACCCCGGTCCGAGCATGACTCCGATACCGCTCCTACGTGCGTAGACTAGGCTTTTTGGGTCTCGCTGCCTCGGCGCCTTGTCAGCCCTGGCAGCAACAAGCCTCTGCAAGCTCTCGCGGCAACCGTTGAGGCCCCAGTTGCCGCCAGCCCGACTTTGCGATACGTGAGCGCCGCCTCAGGCGGGCTGCCACTCACGCAGGTGCGTGAAGCCGAAGCTTACGCAGCCAGAGCCAGTTCAGAGTTGGCTTGTGTGTCTTCCCAGTTGATTTACCAGGTGACTGAGAACCTGGGCACGCAACAGTACCCTCGCCAAACCCGTCGAAGCCTGTCGCCCCCGCTTCGCAAGGTTAACCTACGTTAGTCGGGCCGGCCCGCTTTTTCAACCCGATTGCGCCCTCCCTGTTTGGCACGATAGAGCGCCGCGTCGGCGGCAGCAGGAAGGTTTAATACATCGCCCACCAGCTCTGGGCACGAGGCAATCCCACAGGAGGTCGTGAGCGGATAGACCGAGCCACCCCACGTCAGCGGCTTCTCCGCCACCGAGCGCCGAATACGCTCGGCGACTTCCATTCCTTCGCGCAGCGCCGTACGCGGCAGCCAGACCGCGAACTCTTCGCCACCGATGCGTGCCACGAGGTCGCCATCGCGTACCGCGGCCTCGAGCAGGCGCGCGACATGTTTCAAAGCGGCGTCGCCCGCCGGATGTCCCAGCGTATCGTTCAACTTCTTGAAATGATCGAGATCGATGTACACGAGTGTGGCGGGTTCCTGCGACGCTTGATTGTAGGTCGACAGCGCGCGCTCGAACTCCCGCCGATTGCGGAGTCCGGTTAACGGATCCACGACCGCTCGGCGCTCGGCGTCGTGCACCGCGCGCGCCGCCGCAATGCGCGGCCCGAGGTCGGTAAGGAGTGGGCTCAAGTCGTCGAGCAGCGGAGCATCCGCCACGAGCGGCGGGCCGAGCACGACGAACGCGCCGACGACGATCGACCCGTCGAGAAGCGGATACGCGGTGCCCGCGCGCTCGCTGCGACGGCGCTCCGGGACGCCGTGGCCGAACACGTCCTCGGAACCTGGCGTCGCGACCGGAATCCCGGTAGCGATCGCATGCGCGACCGGCGAATCGGGTGCGAGGTCGACGCCGGCGAGCCTGCGATCGGCTGCGCCGGAGACGGCCACGATCCGCGCACGATCCCCCGTCGCCACGACTAGGGCGACGCCGCGATTGGTGATCTGCTCGCCGAGCTGGACGGCGGCACGCGCCATCCCTTCCAGCGTGACCGCCCCGGCGACCAAACGCGATACGCGTGCGGCCACGATTCGCGCGCGCGGAATGCCGCTCTGCTCTTCGGCTAACCGCATGCCGGCGACAAAGCGCCGCAACGCCCCCGCCACGACGTCGACGAGCGTTTCGGTACGCGCGTTGTCCTCGAACACCAGGCCGGCGGCGTACGGAAAATCACCGACGGCGACGTAGGTGGCCTCGGGGTCGCGAACGATGTGTAGACGTCCATCTATCGAAGCGAGCTGGACGAGTGCGGCGCCGCGACGCCGCTGGTCACTCCCGACGCCGGCCGGAAACGCAGCAGGAACTTCGAGAGGACCGTCCTCAACGCCGAGGGCCCAGCCCACGCTCGCCCCGTAGGCCTGGCGCAGGAGATCGAGCACTTCGGCGAGTGCGAGTGGCGGCGGCCCGCGGCGACGCAGCCTGCCCGGCCGCCAGCGAATCGTCCACCCCCATGTGAGGGCGATCCCGCCGGCGGCTGCGACCAGAGCCCAGATCGGCCCGCGCCAGACGACGAGAGCGACCGCAGCGAGTCCGACGACCTGCAGCGCGAGCGCGATCCAGCGTCGCGCTCCGCCCTGCGTGCGATTACGAATGGTTGATGCGACTCGCGGCGGCGGCGGCGCCGAATCCGTTGTCGATGTTGACGACGGTGACCCCTGATGCGCAGGAGTTCAGCATGGCGAGCAGCGCGGCGAGGCCCCCGAACGAGGCGCCGTATCCCACGCTCGTCGGCACGGCGATCACCGGAACCTTCACCAGGCCACCGACCACGCTCGCCAGCGCGCCGTCCATGCCGGCAACGACGAGGATGACCGTAGCCGAGCGGAGGACATCGGTCTGCACCAGCACGCGGTGGATACCGGCGACGCCCACATCGGTGAGCCGTTCGATACGGTTACTCAGTGCGCGAGCGGTCACCGCCGCCTCGTCGGCGACGGGCAAGTCGCTCGTTCCTGCCGTGCACACCAAAACCGTCCCGCGGCCCGTCGGCGCGGGCTCTGGATCAGGGGGGAGATAAACCGTCCGTCCGAGGCCGTTGAGCTCGGCGCGCGGGAAGCGCGTTGCGAGCGCCGCCGATTGTCCGGGGTCCGCGCGCGTCGCGAGGAAGCTGCCGCCGGCGGCCTCGAGCCGCTCCGCGATCGCCACGACCTGACCGATCGTCTTATCCGGACAAAAGATCACCTCCTGATGCCCCTGGGTGATGGGCCGGAGGTGATCGATCGTCGCGAACGGTAGCTGCTCGAACATCCTAGGCCGCGATCTCGATGCTGGCACCCGCGAGATATTCGGCGAAGATGGCTTCCGCCTCGGCCATCGACTCGATTGCAAACAGGCGCTGGCGCAGCTCGGAGCCGTCCCGCAGCCCCTTCGTGTACCAGCCGAAGTGTTTGCGGAACTCGAGCGCCGTCTTGCGGGTGTCGCCCTGTAAGCGCAGCGCGAGGCGCGCGTGCTGGAGCGCGGTCGCGAACCGCTGCTCGGGGGTCGGATCGGGCCGTTTGGCTCGGGCCTCGAGCAGGTCGCGAGCCTGCGCAAACAGCCACGGATTCCCGAACGATCCGCGCGCGATCATGGTACCGGCGCAGTGCGTGTGATTGCGCATCGCCACGACGTCTTCCGGCGTGCGGATGTCGCCGTTGCCGATCACGCGCGTTCGCGGATGCAACGTCAAAGCCTGCGCCCCCGCCTCCTGACAGCGCAGCGCGATATCGACCGGGTCGCGCTGCTGCTCGTCCCAGCCGCTGCGGATCTTCACCGTGACCGGCAGCTGCGTCGCGCTCCGGACCGCTCGAATGATGCCCTGCACCAGCCCCATGTCCTTGAGACAGCCCGAACCACCGTTGTTGCGGACGACTTTCTTCACCGGGCAGCCGAAATTGATGTCGACGAAATCGGGCTCAAACAGCTCTGTGACCATCCCCGCGGCCTTGGCCATGATCCCGGCATCGGCCCCATAGATCTGGATCCCGATCGGGCGTTCGACAGGCTCGAAGCGCATCTCGGCGAGGACGCGCTCGATGCCGAGCGAGATGCCGACGGAGGAGATAAACTCGGACACCACGACGTCGGCCCCGTAGCGCCGGCAGATCTGGCGGAACGGAGATTCCGACACGCCCGCCATGGGAGCCAAGAACAGCGGGAAGTCGTGCTTGACCGAGTACGGGAAGTTCATGCGCTGGAACGTAATAGCGCGTTGCGCGCGGAGCAACCAAGTTTTACCTTTCGCCCGCCAAAATGCGCCTGCGCGAGTTCTTTTCCGAGGACGCGATCAAGCTCGAGCTCGAGAGCACCACGAAAGACGCGGTGCTCAAAGAGCTGGTCGGGCTGCTCAAGCTCGATGAAAAGGCGCAGGGGATGTTGTTCAAGATGCTGAAGCGACGCGAGACGCTGGGGTCGACCGGCATCGGACAGCACATCTCGATTCCCCATTGCCGCTCCCTGGTGGTCACGCGCCTGCGGTGCGCGTTTGGTCGGAGCGCTGCGGGGATCGATTTCAAAGCCATCGACGATCAGCCGGTCAACTACTTTTTCCTGATTGTCGCCCCGCCGCTCGAAGTTTCGAACCAGTATCTGCCCGTCCTCGGCAAGATCGCTCAGTTCGCCAAAGAGTCGGACGTCCCGGGTCGGCTGGCCAAGCTCAAGACTCCTGCCGAGTTTCTCACGCTTCTAGAAGAGAAGAACATTTAGCGGCTGGTATCACGCGCAGCGTGTAGCGCTTGGTTTAGCGCCTCGCGCGCAGGCGTAAAGGCACTATCCACCGCAACCGCAACCTGAAGTTGGCGAATTGCAGGCTGCCACAGCTTGGCGCTCATGTAGAATCGGCCAAGATCATAGCGCGGTCCGGCCAGCTCTGGTGCGAACGCAATTGCCGCGAGCAAAAGCTGCTCACCACTTCCCCACCGCCCCGCCGCGAACTCGTCCTTTCCTTCGAGCCAGAGCGTGCGATAGGAGCGCGGCGCTTCGCGCTTTAGCGCCTGATAATGGGTCTCGTCGTCGTGCCAGGCCGGAATGCGGATAATGGTCCGGGCGGCGCCGGCAGCGACAGCGACGGCAACGACAGCCACGCGGAGCCTGGGGGGTCGGATCGCCGCCGCCGCGCATGCCAACCCGAACACGATGCCGAAGGACGGCAGATAGAGTGTCCGCTCCGCTACGAGGAATTCGGTCGGGAATACGACGTTCGCGACGGGCGAGATGGTGATCACCATCCAGGCGAGTCCGATGGCGATGCCGGGAATCGTCCGTCGCGTCCGCCACGCGAGCATGCCAATCCCGCTCCAGACCAGCAAGCCAAGTAGGTGCCAGACCGTGAAGCCCGTCGCAACCGTCAACTCGCCTGGAGAGTAGTCGGCGGACAGGTGCGCGGGGAAAAGAAAGAGGCGCCACCATTGTAGTGACAGGCGCACCATCGTCCAGCTGCGGGCGAGGAAGCCAACATGCTCGAGCCCGACCGCCAGTCCGCCGGCATAAAACGTCCGGATACCGACAAATGCATGGACGATGAAGTACGCCACAATGGGCACGGTGGCGGCGACGACCGCTTTCCAGGCTGTGCGCAGGTACGCCCGCCGGGCGACATAGACGAGGAACACGGCTGCGGGCAGGGTCACCGCGACCTCTTTCGATGCGATGGCAAACGCAGCGCCGGCTGCCACACCCGCGAGGTACGCTGGTTTGCGCTCGGCTCGAATGGCGCAGAGGAGGGCTGCCGCATAGCCCGCCGCCGCCATCAGTTCGGCACGGCCGACGACATTCGCGACTGCCTCCACATGCACCGGGTGCACTGCGAACAGCAGTCCTGCGACCAGCCCCACCGCGGGACCGGCCAGATCGCAGGCGAGCAGTGCGAATAATGCCGTAGCAATCGCCGCCCACAGGACGTTGATCGCGTGAAACCAATGTGGGCTCGTCGACACGCGATAATCGAGGGCGAACGATGCGATCACGGCGGGGCGCCACATCACTCCGCCGAACGAGGCCGGCCAATAAGGCTCCATCAGCACCGCCCCGACGGATAGCGGGTGCTCGAGCACCTGACGGTGTGCGACGACCCATTGATCGTCGGCCACGAATTCGTTGCGTATGGACGGGGCGGCCACGGCTGTCGCGAGCAACCCCGCGGCGAGCGCTGCTTGCCAGGCGCCGATCGTGCGACGTGCCGTCGTGCCGTCGTGCGACGGCTCGTTCACTCCCACTCGATCGTCGCTGGGGGCTTGGAGCTGACGTCGTACGCGACGCGATTGACGCCGCGGACTTCGTTGATGATGCGGTTGGAGATCCGGCCGAGCACGTCATGCGGGAAGGGGAACCAGTCGGCGGTCATGCCGTCGCGGCTCGTGACCGCCCGGAGCGCGACGACGTGATCATAGGTGCGGCCGTCGCCCATCACGCCGACCGATTTGATAGGCAGGAGCACCGCGAACGCCTGCCAGATCTGGTCGTATAGACCGGCTGCACGGATTTCCTCCAGGTAGATCGCGTCGACGCGGCGGAGTAAATCGAGCCGCGCTTCGTTGACAGGTCCGAGCACGCGGATAGCGAGGCCCGGTCCCGGGAAGGGGTGCCGTCCGACGATCTCATCGGGCAGGCCGAGCTCGCGGCCCACTTGCCGCACTTCATCCTTGAACAATTCTCGCAGCGGCTCGATGAGCTTCCACGGCAGATTAGGAGGCAGGCCGCCGACGTTGTGGTGGGTCTTGATGGTTGCGGACGGACCCCCTCTGGCTGACGTCGATTCGATGACGTCGGGATACAGCGTGCCCTGCACCAGGAATCCCACGTTGCCGGCGACGTGGCGCGCGGCATCCTCGAACACATCGATGAACGTATGACCGATCCGGCGTCGTTTTTCCTCGGGATCTTCGATGTCCTTCAGTTCCTTCAGGAACCGGTGCGTCGCATCCACGACCCGGAGGTCCATGCCGAGGTGCGCGCGGAACGTGTGCTCGACCTGTTCGCGCTCCCCGCGGCGCAGCAGCCCGTGGTCGACGAAGACGCACGTCAAGCGATTCCCGATGGCGCGGTGCACTAGCGCCGCGGCGACCGCCGAGTCCACCCCCCCCGACAGGCCGCAGATCGCCCGTCCCTCCGGGCCGACGAGCGTGCGAATGCGGCCAACTTCCTGGTCGATGAAGTGTCCGGGCGTCCAATCGGGCGTGCAGCCGCAGATATCGAACAGAAAGTTGTGCAGGATCTCGCCGCCGCGCGGGGTGTGCGCAACCTCGGGGTGAAACAGCACGCCGAAGATCGGCTTGGTTACATGCTGCATCCCCGCGACCGGCGCGTTGGCGCTCGTCGCCGTCACGCGGAACTGCGGTGGAGGCGACTCCAGACGGTCACCGTGGCTCGCCCACACGATCACACAGGCGTTGGGCTCGAAGCCCGCAAACAGACCCTTGCTCTCCTTGACGCAGACCTCGGCCCGGCCGTACTCGCGTTCCGTCGCGGGCGTCGCCTTGCCACCCGACAACTGCGCGATGAGCTGCATGCCGTAACAGATGCCGAGCACCGGCGGACCTAGGTCGAGAATCTTGGGATCGACGGTGGGAGCTCCGGGCTCGAACACGGAATTGGGGCCGCCGGAGAGAATGATCCCCTTGGGATCGAACGATCGAATGAAGTCGAGATCCATGCCCCGCGCCGCGGGGTGGATCTCGCAGTAGACGCTCGCTTCGCGAATACGGCGGGCGATCAGTTGCGTGAACTGGGATCCGCAGTCGAGAATGAGGATGCGGTTCACGCTTTGTACCAGGTCGTCGGTTCGGCGGTTTCGCCGCGGACGAGGTCTTCGAGCGTCTCGCGCTGGCGGGCTACGTAATAGCGATCGCCGTCCACCACGACCTCCGGTGCTCGCGGCCGCTGGTTGTACGTCGAGCTCATCACGAAGCCGTAGGCGCCCGTCCCCAGCACGGCCAAGACGTCGCCGGGTCCCACCGCGACCATTTTGCGATCGAGCGCGAGAAAGTCGCCGGTTTCGCAGATCGGCCCGACGACGTTCACGATCTCCTCCGGTCGCTGGCCATCACGCAGCGGCATGATCTCATGGTGGGCATTGTAATGACTCGGCCGCACAAAGTCCGACATCCCGGCGTCTACGATGACGTACTCTTTCCCACCGGAGTGCTTGCGGTAGAGCACGCGGGTGAGCAGGACGCCCGCGTTGGCCACGAGGTAGCGGCCAGGCTCACAGAGCAGCCCGAGCCCAGCGGCTCCCACGGCGGGCACGACGGCCTCGGCGAAGGCTTTCGGCGTGGGCGCCTTTTCGTTGTGATAGCGGACGCCGAGCCCGCCGCCGACATCGAGCGACTCCAACGTGTTGATCCCTGAGGCGCGGATCGCCGTGACCAGCTCGATCAACTTGATGGCCCCCCGATAATAGGGGGTCACATCCGTGATCTGCGAGCCGATGTGCATCGCCAGACCCCGCAGCACGAGCCTTGGCTCGGTCGCAATCTGCTGTGCGACCGTCACGACCTCGTCGAAGGGGATCCCGAACTTGGCGGTCTTTTCACCAGTCTTGGTGTACGGATGACTGTCGATCGCGACGTCAGGGTTGACCCGAATCCCAACTCGAGCAGTCGTCTTGATCTCGTTCGCCACCGCAATGAGCGTCGCGAGCTCGCTCGGCGACTCGATATTGATGAACCCGACGCCGGCGCGAATCGCATCCTCGATCTCGACCTTGGTCTTGCCGACGCCCGAGAACACGATGCCGTCCGGATCGAACCCCGCGATCCGCGCCCGGCGCAGCTCGCCAACCGACACGATGTCGGCGCCCGCACCGAGCTGCCGGAGGACACGGAGCACGCCGAGGTTGCCGTTGGCTTTGACGGAGTAGCAGATGCGGTGGCGGATGCCGTGGAGTGCGTCGTCGAGCGCGTTGTACTGCGCGCGAATCAGGTTGGCACTGTAGACGTAGGCCGGCGTCCCGATGCGATCCGCGATTGCTTGGAGCAATCCCGGATCGAACCCTAGTACGCCTGTGCCCACACGGCCTCCGCGATGCTGAGTGCATCGCACCACATGCATTGCTTCGGCACTTCCTTGCTGCGGAACTCGGGATCGGGGAGCACGCGGATCGTGGCGTTGGTCTGCGTCTTGATCTCCGCCTCGCACGTTGGACTGCCGCAGAAGCCGCCGTATGCGAATCCGCCGCCGCCCTTCATGAATTCAAGGAACTGCCCCTTGGTGGCGCCGCGGATCGAATTCTCTTCCCGCCGCTCACGGGCAGCCGCGAAGAGCGCCTGCTGAATCTCGTCCAACGCCGTCGTGACCGAGCCCGTTACGCTTTGCAGCGCAACTGGTCCTTTGGCGCCGCTCCGGCGCGCCAACACGACCTGGCTGCTGGCGAGATCGCGGGGGCCGATCTCCAGGCGCACGGGGACGCCGAGCGCTTCCCACTCGAAGTACTTGGCGCCGGGCTTCATGTTTTCACGGTCGTCGAACTCCACACGCAGTCCAGATTTCTCCAGGTCGGCTTTCACCTGACGACCGACGACCGACAACCGATTGCGCTCTTCATCCGTCTTCCAAATCGGCACAATCGCGATCTGCACGGGCGCGAGTTGGGGCGGCGCCACCAGACCGTTATCGTCCGAATGCGTCATGATCAGGCCACCGATCAGCCGCGTGGACACGCCCCACGACGTATTCCACGCGTACTCGAGCCGGCCGCTGGCCGTCTGATACTGCACATTGAAGGCCTTCGCGAAGTTTTGTCCCAGATTGTGCGACGTGCCTGCCTGCAGTGCCTTGTTGTCCTGCATCAACGCTTCGATGGCGTACGTCCGCAACGCGCCAGCGAATTTTTCGCTCTCCGTCTTCGCGCCGGTGATGACCGGCATCGCCATCCACTCTTCCGCAAAGCGCCGGTAGATCCCGAGGATGAGGCGTGCTTCCTGCTCGGCACCCGCCTCGTCGGCGTGCGCCGTATGGCCCTCCTGCCAGAGGAACTCGGTGGTGCGCAGGAACAGCCGCGTTCGCAACTCCCAGCGCACAACGTTGCACCATTGATTCAGGAGCAGGGGCAGATCGCGATAACTCTGGATCCACTTCGCGAACATGGCGTAGATGATCGTCTCGGACGTGGGCCGGACCACGAGTGGCTCTTCGAGCTCCGAGGTCGGATCGACTGCGATCGCACCCGCGCCTTCCTTACCGGTCGCGCGGAGGCGCGTATGCGTGACGAGCGCGACTTCCTTGGCGAACCCCTCAACGTGCTCGGCTTCCTTGGCGAGGAAGCTCATCGGGATGAACAGGGGGAAGTAGGCGTTGCGGTGCCCGCTCGCGCGGAACATGTCGTCGAGCGCGCGTTGCATCAGCTCCCAGATGCGATAGCCATGTGGACGGATCACCATGCAGCCGCGTACCGGTGAGTAGTCGGCGAGCTGCGCCTGGGCAATGACGTCCCCGTACCACTCGCTGAAGTCCTTGGCGCGTGGCGTGATTTTCTGTGCTTGGGCCATTAATCGAAATATCCGTTGAGAAGCTTGTCGAACGGTACCTTGGCTTCGGTTCCTGCTTTGAGATCGCGCACGACCGCCAGGCCCGCCTGGCGCTCTTCAGGACCGATGATCACAGCCCGCGGCGCACCACGGGCCGCCGCCAGCTCGAGCTGCTTGCGGACGCCAGTGTGCCGAAGCCCGTATTCGACCGCGATCCCACGCTCCCGCATCGCATGGGCGAGTTTCAGCACCCAGGGCATATCGTCCCCACCCACCGCGACCAAAAAGGCGCCGAGCTCG